>PDWJ01003099.1_pt1 | contig 34534 bp, 31 predicted proteins | sample 1430881 | NCBI WGS metagenome assembly PDWJ01 (sample SAMN01162460, study PRJNA174530) | Oral metagenome, whole genome shotgun sequencing project. | biome: Marine environment; feature: Marine mammal; material: Swab sample of the gingival sulcus; isolation source: swab sample of gingival sulcus...
AACCGAGCTCTTTGTCGCTCAAACTCGCCGTAGCGCCACGATGGCTGCGTTTTCGCTCCGCGATCTCGGCTCGAATGGCGTCGCCTCGCTCGGTCCGGGAGCTACGGCGAACCTTCTGAGGCGTAGAACGTGGCCGTCAGCGCGGTACCCGGCGCCGGGGAGGGATCTGAGGGGGGGGCTCTCAGAAGGTCACAGCCGGCTCCCAGGGCGGGGACCGGCGCCCCCTCAGGTGCCGATCGGCGATCGAGCTCGCGGGAAAGGACCGTCGGCGACCCTCGGGTAGCTAGAAAAAAGAAGGTACAGGAAAAAGCGGCAGGCAGCGAGACTCCGAGTAGGTAGTATACGAACCGTATCCCAACCAGCAACTGGAGGACTCTTCATGCTCAATCGACTGCGCGCGCTACTCATCATCTCCCTCTTTGCCTTTGGATCCATCGGTCTGGCAGCTTGCGGCAGCGACGCCTGCGAAGACGCCGCCGACAAGTATGCGGAGTGTACAAACCAAAGTGGCCCCTCGTGGGACGGTGAGTGCAGCGGTAAGGTCGAGTGCCTGGCCAACTGCGTCAACGCTGCTTCTTGTGATGACATCACCAGTCTTGATCCCAATAGCGCCTATGCTAAGTGCAGACGGAATTGCGCGGGGCAATAGCAGCTCCTCCCATCGCCTTCTTGTCGCGTTCTCTTGTACCGCGACCTCTCCTTCGTTAGATTCGCAGCTTGATCGCCTCGATCTCGGCCTGGAGCGCTGCTTTGCCTTCGGAGCTGCGGACCTGGGCTCGCATAGCCTCAGGGAGCATCTCCGCCTCGGTGCGTTTTCGCTCCGCGATCTCGGCTCGAATGGCGTCGCCTCGCTCGGTCCGGGTGCTACGGCGAACCTTCTGAGGCGTAGAACGTGGCCGTCAGCGCGGTACCCGGCGCCGGGGAGGGATCTGAAGGGGTGCTCTCAGAGGGTTACAGCCTGCTCCCAGGGCGGGGACCGGTGCTTCCTCAGGTGCCGATCGGCGATCGAGCTCGCGGGAAAGGACCGTCGGCGGCCTCGGGTAGCTAGAAAAAAAGAAGGTACTGAAAAAAACGGCAGGCAGCGAGACTCCGAGTAGGAAGGATTCAGACTCAAGATAGGTAGTATCGAACCGTATCCCAACCAGCAACTGGAGGACTCTTCATGCTCAATCGACTTCGCGCGCTACTCATCATCTCCCTCTTCGCCTTTGGATCCATCGGTCTCGCAGCTTGCGGCAGCGACGCCTGCGAAGACGCAGCCGACAAGATTGCGGAGTGTACAAACCAAAGTGCCCCCTCGGTGGAGGGCGAGTGCAGCGGTAGGGCCGAGTGCCTGGCCAACTGCGTCAACGCTGCTTCTTGTGATGACATCACGAAGCCTGACCCCAACAGCGCCTATTCTAAGTGCGTCCTGAGTTGCACGGGGCAACAATAGCTCCTCCCACCGCGTTCTCTTGTACCGCGACCTCTCCTTCGTTAGATCCGCAGCTTGATCGCCTCGATCTCGGCCTGGAGCGCTGCTTTGCCTTCGGAGCTGCGGACCTGGGCTCGCATAGCCTCAGGGAGCATCTCCGCCTCGGTGCTCGGCGAGGAGGGCGAGGCGGCGGGCGCGGGTGACGATGCCCTCGATGTCGGCGCCGGAGAGCTTCATCTCGCCCACCGTGGGGACGTCCTCAGGGTTGATCTCGACGCCGTTTTTCTTGCCCATCACGACGAACATCTGCTGCTTTTCGTCTTCGGTCTGCGGATAGAAGAGCGCGATATGCACCTCGGCGCGGCCCTGGCGCTTGATGTCGATCGGTAGCAGGTCGGGGCGGGCGGTCATCAGAAACCAGATGATCTTACCGCGATAGGCGGTGTTGCCCATCTGCGTCGCGATCTGGGCGAAGACGCGGCTCGAGGTGCCAGAGTCGCCGCCGGCGTCGCGGTCGCCGAGGGCGGCGTCAGCCTCGTCGATGATCACGCAGACCGGGCCCATCACCCGCAGCACCTTGAGGATCTTCTCCAGGTTTCCCTCGGTCTCGCCCACGTACTTCGAGCGGAAGTTGAGCAGCTTGATGCAGGGGATCCCCACCGTGCCGGCGTAGCACTCGGCGAGGAAGCTCTTGCCCGTGCCCACTGGGCCGTTGAGCAGGTAGCCCATGGGCACGGCCTCGAGGTGGTTTTGCCGGATCAGCGAGGCGTCCTCCTGGAGGCGCTTCTTCGCCGCGACGTGGCCGACGACCATCTCGAGGTCGTGGGCCGGCTCGATGAACTCGACCAGCCCCTGGCAGGCCTGCTCGATCATCTCTTTCTTGTTGCGCTTGAGGTGCTCCATCGTGATCGGCTGCCGATGCCGCCTCGCCGTCTGGAGCAGTCCACGGAGGTTGACCAGCGTCAGCCCCGCGGTGAGCTTGGCCAGCATCTCCGCCGAGACCTCGCAGAGCTGCTCGAAGGGGCGGCCGCCGGCCTCCCAGAGGATAGAAGCCAGGCGCTGCGCCTCGTCGGGGAAGGGCAGCTCGATCTGCGCCGTGTGGGCGCTCTGTACCAGCGCTGGCGCCAGCTCCGAGAGCTTCTCTTGGAGCAGGCAGAAGGCGAAGTTGACGCGCTTGAGGTAGGGGTTTTTGGCCCAGTTGAGCACCGTCGCCAGGTTCGCCGCCTGCGACGGCGAGGTCTGGGCCGAGGGCGTCGAGGGCAGCAGCAGGTGGGCGTAGTCGAGCACCGTCGCAACCGCCGGGCGGTCCTTGTCGTTCTTCGCCACCAGCATGATCTCGAGGTATTTGTTTAGCAGCGCGAAGACCTTGGTCGGATCCCGCGGCAGCTCGTTAGGCTTGCCGAGGTAGCGGTCGAGGTGGGCGTTCATGGCTTGCAGGCGCCCCTTGTCGGCGCCGGCCAGGGCCCGCGGGGCCTTCGTCATGTCGTAGTGGAGCACGATCTCCCAGCTGCGGAAGACCTGCGAGGCGAGAAACTCGGAGACGTTCTGATAAGCGATCGAGCCATCGGATCGCTCGACACGGATCAGGTCGTCGATGTTGCCGTGGAGCAAAAACATCGAGATGTTGCCCGAGTAGTAGAGGCGCCCGAGCTCGCGGGCCCAGGTCGGGAACCAATCGGGAAAGAGCGTCTTGGCTTTCTGCTCCATCGCTGCATCCTCACGTCTCAGCCTGAGAGCTGCGACCATAGCAGATGGGGGGGCTTGCTTGGCCGCCGGCTTCGCCGCACCATCAACAGATGGCAGACCGGCTCCTCCAGCTCCTCTCTCCCCTTCGCCGGGCACAGAGCGACGCGCGGCGCAGCTACCGACGCTTTTCGCGGCAGATGCGCCGCGAGCGCAACCTCAGCCCCGAGGACGTCGGCCTGCCCTACGACGCGGTCACCCTCGAGGCGGCCGACGGACAGGAGCTGGCGGGCTGGTTCATCCCGCCGTCGGAGGGCGTCGAGGCGCTCGACGCCGCGGACCTCGGCGTCTTCGTGCATCATCACTACGGTGGGCAGAAGGCGACCGTGTTGCCCTGGCTCGAGCTCTTTCATCGGCTCGGGATCCCCTCATTGGCGGTCGACGGCCGCGGCCACGCCGGCTCCGCCGAGTCTGTTGGGGAGTCCGCCACGGCGTTTTCGGCGCGCCAGCTCGACGTCCACGCCGGCTGTGATGAGCTTGGGCGGCGTGGGGCCGAGCGCTTGCTCGTGATCGGGCAGTCACAGGGCGGCGCCCCGGTCATCGCGGTCGCGGGGGCCAGGGCAGACGTCGCGGGGGTGATCGTCGACTCGGGGCCCGCTCCATCGATGGGGCTGGCGACCTGGGGGCTGGCCGGTCAGATGCTGGGGGCTCGTCGCCGACTGCTCGTTCAGGCGGCGCTCTGCCTCGAGATCTGGCGCGGGGGTGACGCCAGCGGCTATCTCGGAGACCTCTTTGGCGGGCTCGCGCGGCTGCGCGACCGACCGCTGCTTTGGCTCCATGGCGACGCCGACGCGGTGATCCCCAGGGCGCTGGCCGCGGTCTGGTTTCATGCGATGAAGCCCGCGACCGGGTGGAGCTGCGTGATGATCAGCGGTGGCAACCATGTGCAGCAGCCGCTGCCAGGGTCGCCCCTCGCCCACGCCGTGGTGGCGTTCGCGCGTCGAGTGACTAAAACGCGATGCCGCTCGCGGTGTACTTGAACGCCTTCCAGCTCACGCCTTCGTCGCAGGTCAGGTAGCCGTCGAGGACGAGCGAGATCGTCTCACCGGGCGCGGTCTTGTCGTAGGTCAGCGTCGCCGTGCCCGCGCCAGGCGGGGTGCCGGCGCCGATGGGTGAGGTGTTCTTGCAGTCGACCCCAGCGGCGGTAGAGAGCGTCACCGCCAGGGGGACGTCCTGGCCCGCGCCTGCCGAGAAGAGCAGGAACTGCCCCGAGGGCGCCTTCGCAAGGTCAGGCGCCGAGACCGAGAGCCGCGGGTAGGCGCCGTCGCCAGTGCCAGCGGGGGCGACCGTGTGCTCGAAGCGGGTCGTTCCGCCCGCCGAGGTCAAGGCGGCGGTGACCACGAGCGGGCCGCATTGGCGCTCGTAGATATAGTCGATGGTCACGGGGATGTCGCCGCTGACCTTGCCGGAGAAGAGCTGACGAGAGGCTCTGCAGGTCGCCCCGGCGGGCTGGCCACCCGCCGCGGGACAGGCCTCGCAGCTGAAGGTCGCGACGGGGAGCTTCAGCGCGTCGCAGTCGGTCTCGAGGGTGAAGCCGACGCCGCCCGCCTTGCAGCGCTCGATGGCGTTTTGGCCAAAGACGCAGCGCGCCTCGTTCGGGGTGCAGGCCTCAGCCTGATCGACGCCGGGGAGATCACGCGTCGTATCCGGGGGGAGGCTGTCTTTGGCGATAGCCTGATCGACGGCGCTGTCCGGGCTCGGAGCGTCCGAGCCGGAGCAGCCAGCTGAGACGATGGTGAAGAGGGTCGCGATCAAGCAGGCGCGCATCATGTCTCCTGGTACGTCTCGGCGACCCTACCAGCGGGGCCGAACGCTCGTCGAGCAGCGACGGCCAGCGTCCCGCGACGCCAGCGTCTCATGACGCCCCATCATGCGGTGTAGGACTCGTCGAGGAACGACGGGGGAGGGGCGTCCGTGTCTTCGATGTCGAGCAGCTGGAGATCGTTGATCGCCGCTTCGGTCTGCTCCATCGAGGCGGCGACGCCGTCGACCTCGCTGGTGATGAAGTCCGGATCCTGTCGGTTCACCGCCAGCTCGGCGATCGAGGTGATCTTGTTGTCGATGCGGTCGATCTCGAGCTCGAGGTATTCGTAGTTCTGCTTGGCCTTGGTCAGGTTGTCCATCCGCAGCCTCACGCTGGCCAGCGTGTCGGCGAGGGTGCGGCGGATCCGCGCCTGGTTGGTGGTGTCTTCGAGCTCGTCGCCCAGCGCCGCGAGCTTATGCTCGAGCTCGTGGAGCTGCTTACGGATCTCGGCCTCGTTGGTGGAGGCGAGGAAGCGATGCACCGCGTGGCGCGAGTAGAGCAGCTTGAGGAAGGCCCAGAGCAGCTTGTTGATGCCCTCGACCTGCATCTGCTCGACGGTGTCGAGGTTGGACGTGCCGGGGCGGATGTCGTCGGAGAGCCTGCGCAGCTCGCGGCAGCGGCGACGGAGCGCCTCGAAGCGCGCTCGCGAGGCGGGGTCGATGGCGGCGAACATCCGGCCTAGCGCCGGCCCCGTGTTCTGCTCCTGAGCCTCCTCCTTGGTCTCCTGATGGGCCTGCGCGTCGACGTAGGCCTGGAACTTGGCGTTCGAGGCCAGGCCCGCGAGGTAGGTCGTCTCCAGCGCGGCGACGATCGGCAGCGCGATGTCGGCGTGGCCCGAGAGGGCACCGCCGACCACCCCGGCGCCGAACGCCAGAAGGTTCCAGTGGTTGACGAAGGCTCGCTTGATGTACTCGAAAAAGCCTGCCCGCTTGGGCATGGTTCACTCCGCCCGCTTGTCTTGCGCTTGCTCGAGGCGATCGATCAGGTCGCGGATGTCGAACACCACCTCCTGGAAGCCGCGTTCGCGCTGCATCTCCATCGCAGGTCGATCAGGCGGCGGCACGGAGACCTCCTTGAGGATCCTCCCCGGTGAGTTCGAGAAAATGTAGACCCGATCGCCGAGGTAGACGGCCTCCTCGATGCTATGGGTCACCAAAAAGACCGTGGCCTCGACCTCGTTCCAGAGGCTGACGAGGGTGTCTTGCATATGCATCCGGGTCAAGGGATCGAGGGCACCGAAGGGCTCGTCCATCAGGATGATCGTCGGCTTGAGGATCAGCGTGCGGGCGATCGCCACGCGCTGCTGCATCCCGCCAGAGAGCTCGTGAGGGTATTTGTCGGCGTCATGTTTCACCGAGAGGCCGACCTTGGCGATCCACATCTTGGCCAGCTCGTCGCGCTCCGCGCGGCTCCATTCGCCCTGACACTCGAGGCCGAAGGTGATGTTGCGCAGCACCGTGCGATGATCGAAGGAGGTATACGATTGGAAGACCATCCCGCGGTCGCGCCCCGGCCCGGCGACTCGGTCGCCGAAGACGAGGACCTCGCCGCTGGTCGCTGGATGCTGGGGCTCGAGACCGGCGATCAGCCGCAGTACGGTCGACTTGCCGCAGCCCGAGGGCCCGAGGATGCTGACAAACTCCCCCTTGTCGACGAGGTCTTCGACGACGAAGGAGACGTCTTTGATCGCCGTGAACTCGTCCTCCTCGCCGGGGTTGTAGGTCTTGGTCACCTTATCGAAGACGACCACCGGCACCCGGCGGCTCTCGCGCTCGGCCTTGCGCGCCTCCACAGACCCCTGCTCGGGTTGGGCCTCGCGATCGGCCTCGATCGCCGCGGCGATGACCTCGGCGTCCTCTTCGGTGGACTCGGGCTTTGGCGCGGGCTTCTCGGCGGGCTTCGTCTCGCTCGCGTCGTCTTTGTCGCCGGCGGCTTCTTTTGGCTTGGCGTCGTCGGCCATCAGCGGCTCTCCTTGTAGGGGAAGAGGTAGGTGCCGACCAGCGCCACGATCCGATCGAGGGCGTAGGCCACCAGGGTGATCACGATCAGCGTGAGGTAGACATGCTCGCGGGGGCCGCGGCGCTGCGATTGGGCGATCAGGTTACCCAGGCCGCCCTCGGCGCCGACGATCTCGGTGAGGATGATGTAGCCGAAGCCGAGGCCGAGCAGGAGCCGCGCCGAGTTGAAGATCTTGGGCATCGCCAGCGGCACCAGCACCTTGAAGATGATCTGCCAGCGGTTGGCCCCGAGGGTGTAGGCCGTGTCGACGTATTTTTGGTCGACCGCCATGATCGTCTCGGTGACGTCGAAGAGGATGAAGGCGACGCAGGCGATGAAGATGAACATCACCTTCTGCGTCTCGCCGAGGCCGAACCAGACCAGCGTCAGGGGCACCAGCGCGGCGACGGGGATGTTGCGGCCGGCGATGGTGATCGGGGCGAGGAAGGCGCGGATCCGCGGAAAGACGCCCGAGAGCACGCCCAGCGGCAGGCCGATCAGGAGCGCCAGGCCGAAGCCCTTCAGCACGCGGGCCAGCGAGAGCATCATGTTGCGCGTCAGGGCGCGATCGAACCAGAGCGAGTGGAACGAGCCGAAGACCTCGGCGGGGCTGCCGAGCACCGCCGGCGAGATCATCCGCTCCTCAGCGGCGCCGCGGGTGGCGGCCCACCAGGCCAGGCCGATCAGTCCGACGCAGAGCACGCCCATCAGGAAACGCCAGACGAGCGGCAGCTCGCCGCGGACCCGGTAGGTGCGGCCGCGGGAGCCGCGGACGGTGGTCTTGCTCGGCTTGGCCCGCGTGGCGTTCTTGCCAGCGTCGGTCTCGGCGAGGCTGAGCGCTGCGGGCTTCTCGGGCTCCTTGCGCTCCTCGGGCTCGGCCTCCTCGGGCTCGGCCTCCTCGGGCTCGGGCTTCTCGCCCGCTCGGCCCTTACCTTCGCTGGCGCTCGCGCCTTCGTCGCCTTCTTTGTGTTCGTCGCGTTCGTCGCTGGTCACGCCTCGGCTCCTTGTGATGGATGGAGGCGGGCGGCCCGTCGCCGCCCGCCCAACGGTCGAGGCGCTCGAGCTACTTGGCCTCGAGCGGGAAGACCTTGATCTCCACGCGGCGGTTCTTGGCGTGGTTCATGGGGTCGTTCGTATCGGAGGGCTTCTTCCAGCCCATGCCCTCGGCGGAGAACTGGTTCGCCTGCAGCGACTTGAACTTCTTGAGCAGCGCCTCCTTGACCGAGTTGGCGCGGTTTTTCGAGAGCTGCTGCACCGCCGAGAAGGGCACGCGTCCCTTCATCGAGGCGTCCGTATGACCCTCGATCACGATCCGCGCCGCGCCGTACTGGGCGGCGAGCTTGCCGACCTCCTCGAGCACGAAGCGGACGTTGGGGTCGTAGAGCACCTCGACGGTCTTGTCGCCCTGCTTCTTGGTCACCTTCTTCATCACGTTGAAGGAGTTCGGGTAGAAGTGGATCGTGATCGTCTTGGTCAGGATCTCGCCCGACTCGGCCTTGATCGCGCCGACGGTCTTGGGCGTGAAGGTCACGTTGTATTCGTTCTTCGAGTTGGCGTATTTCGCGATCTTGCCGAGCTTCTTGATGATCGAGTAGTCCATCACCTGATCGAAGGGGGTCTTCTTCGTCACCCGGCCCATCCGCTTGTAGAGGTAGTAGGCCGTATCCCAGGTGCGCTCGAAGTTCGCGGGGTTGTTTTGGTTCAAGAAGAACTCGCGGTTTTCGGCGTAGTTGGTGCTGTGCGCGTCGCCGAGCATACCCATCGCGTCGGCCTTGGGCAGGTTGAAGGCCTGATGCATCAGGGTCGCGACCTTCTGCTTGTTCTCCTGCTTCTTCAGCGCGGCCATGCCGTCGAAGATGCCGCGGACGATGCCCTCGAGGATCGGCTTGTTGTCCTTGGCGAAGTCGGCGCGGGCGAACCAGACGTCGGCGATCAGCTTGTTGGCGGTGCCGGTGTTGACCAGCATCTTGTTGGTCTTGACCTTGGTCAGGTTGTAGATGTCCGGCGCCCAGGAGACGCAGGCGTCGATCTTCTTATCCGAGTTGAACGCCGCCGCGGCCTGGAAGGCGTCGCCGGTGTACTTGAACGTCACCTCCGCGGGCTGGATGCCGGCGTTGATCAGCGCGTTGAGCAGGAAGTACTCGGAGGGGGAGTTCTGCGCCAGCACGATGGTCTTACCGCGCAGCTTGTTGATGCTGTCGAGCTTGCGGCCGACGATGCCGTCGCCACCGTTGGACCAGTCGACCTGCTGGAAGATGCGGGGCATCGTCCGCGAGTCTTTGCGCAGCTCCTCCATGAAGAGCGGCACCATGTCGAGGGTTGCCCAGCCGATGTGGACCTTCCCGGCAGCATAAGCGTCCCGCATCTTGATCGGATCGTCGATCAGCACCAGCTCGAGCTTGAAGGGCTTGCCGTTGCCGTCTTTCCAGACCTTGCCTGGCTTGAGGCCGTCGTTGGCGAAGATGATCGGCGCCCAGCCGGCCCAGACGTTGAGCGCGAACTTGACCGTGCGGTTCTTGTCGAGCTTGGCGTAGTTCGACACACCCTTGACCGGCGGCAGCTTGGCCGAGGAGACGAACTTATACTCCTTGACGGTGGTCGGCGCGTTCTTGTCCGGGGCCTCGACGCCGCCGCCGGACGTGCCGGTCTTGCCCTTGATCTTGTCTAGGGCCTTCTTGTCGATCGTGCCGACCGTCTTTTTCTCTTTGCCCTTCGGGGCGAGGATCCCTGCTCGATAGAGCGCGAAGCCCACCAGGCCGAGGACGACCAGCGCGACGATCACGAAGAATGCGGGTTTCGGTTTGCCAGCCATCTTGCCTACCTCTCACTTTCTCGAACGATGAATCACTTTCACGAATGATGACATCAGCAGAACGGTTATGGGGAGACTAGGAGGTCTCCGTGACCTTCTCGGCCTCGACGCTCGCCGTGCTCTCGGAGCCCTCCACGGGGCCGATGCTCTTGACGGCGCTCTGGATGTCCGCGGTCTCGGCGGTCTTGAGGCCCATCTCGACCTCGAACTGCCCGAGCAGGTCCTCGGCCATCGCGGCCTCCATCCGCTCCTCGGCCTCGATCTGCTCGATCCCCTCGTCGGAGAGGTCGGCGGCGACGCGGACCCTGGCCTTGTTGACGTCGATCTTGTCTTGGACGACCTCCTCGAGCTGCCCGAAGTCGGTGGTGACGTCGAAGTTGAAGCTCTGGGAGAGCTGTGCCACCTCGGCCTCGGCCTCGGACATCTTGAGGTCGGCCTCGTACTTTTTGATCTTGTCTTTGACGTCTCGGAGCTTCTTGGTGGCGTGTTTGATCTTGGCGACGTTGTTGTTGTACGCCTTCTCGTGCAAGGCGAGCTGCTCTTGGTTCTCGGCGAGATCGGTCTTCAGCTTCTGCAGGTCGATCGCCAGCTCCCCGGCGGTCTTGCGGTCGCCAGCCTTGAGGTAGGCGCGGATCTTCGTCTCCAGCGTCTTCTGCTGCTTCTCGTTGACCGCCACCTGACGCGAGACGCGCTCAACCAGGGCGCGGTATTGCTCGAGCCCCGCGCGCCCCTCCTTCATCTGCTCGACCGCCTTGTCGTACTCGTATTGCATCTGCGCGATCGGGTCTTTCGACCAGAAGAAGTTGGCGAGCTTGTTGAACTGCGCGCGGATCGCCTTGCCGAACTTGGACAGGATCATTACGTACCCCTCGTCGCCTTCCGGGCTGAGAGCTGCCGGTCTACTGCGGACCGGAAAAAAACAAAACGCCAGCGAATGGAAGGGACTATATCCACGCTGTTGGGCGTGTTTCAAGGCTCGCAGCGCGACCCCAGCGACAAGTTGGCCTCACATCCCAGCTTGGACGGATAGGGCGTTGAGAGCACCCCTATACCTTCGGGACCGAGCCGGGTGTTGAGCTGCCGAGCCGATGTCGTAGCCGAAGAAAGGAGCCATACGGGTGGCACGGCGAGTGTTCTGAGGCCTAGAGCGCTGACCAACTTACCTCCCGTCGCCGCGCTGGTCTGTGAAATCACAACGGTTGTCGCTCGTCGGTTGCTTGCTACCAGCAGGCGCCCTTCTCGCTCCTGCGCCGTGATTTCGCATCCTTCGCGCAGCTCGGTCCGGTAAGCTAATCAGCGCTCTAGAAAGCGGCCGGCAGTGTTGTGCCCGGCGACGGGAGGATGGTGTGTGGGGGTGCTCTTCGCTCCAGAGCACCGCAAGCTCGAAGGAGAGGGCGTCGAAGGGCTCGGGGTGGATCACGGCGTCACCCGAGTGGACCGCGGCGACGAAGTAGACGCCTCCGGCGAGGCGCAGGATCTCCAAGGTCTTGGCCTGTGGGTCGACGACCCAGAGATGAACGACGCCCTCCCAAGCGTAGAGTTCCCGCTTGGGCCCGCGGTCGATCGCGGCCGTTGACGGCGAGGCGACCTCGCAGACCCAGTCGGGAGCCGGGCTCAGCCAGGGCGGAGCGCGGCGAGACGACCAAGTCGCCGGCGATGATCTCACCGTTGACATGATCGGGTAAGGCCTCGAGGTCGGCGTAGGTCGCCGTAAGGAGCGTTTTGCGTGGCGTGTTGGCCATCTCTCAGAAGTGTAGCACGCGTGGAGAGTGGGTTCGCGTGTGGCGCTGGGTCCGCCCCCGCTGCGCTCGCGCCGACCGAGCTTGGGCGCGACACTGCCCTATACAGGCCCGGGAGCTACCCCTCGAGCCACTTGGCGATCTCGTCGTTTTCGCGGTCGAACTCGATCGCCATCCCGCGGCGGCCGCGGTGGATCACGTGGCGGACGGTGCCGCGGACGTGGACGGTCCAGCCCTGGCGGTCGAGGTTGACGCGCAGGTGGCAGGGGTTGCCGGCGGCGTCGAGCTTGTCGGAGACGAGGAAGAGACCGAAGCGGTTGATGTTGGTCACCAGGCCTTCGGTGTCGAGCCGCAGGCCCTCGTAGGCGGCGGTGAGCTGCACGCGGGTGCGCAGGGCGCGGCGTTTGGGCTGGGGGTCGTCGAGCTGGAGCTGCGGCGCGGGCAGGTCGGAGCTGACGGCGGGGATCTTCGCCTGGGGCCCGTTCTCCCGCGGCGCTGATGCGGTCTCCCGCGCGGTCCCCCGCGGCGCTGACGCGGTCCCCCGCGGCGCTGACGTGGTCCCCCGCGGCGCTGACGTGGTCCCCCGCGGCGCTGACGTGGTCCCCCGCGGCGCTGACGTGGTCTCCCGCGGCGCCGACGCGGTCTCCCGCGGCGCTGACGCGGTCTCTTGGGGGATCGGCGAGGCCTTGACCGCGACGTAGGCCGGCGCGGTGGGCGTGCGAGAGGCGAAGGCGTGGGGCTCGGGGCCGCCGAGGACATAGCTCTCGGTGATCTCGTCGACCTCGTCTTCGGCGATGTCGACGGTCTGCACCTTGAAGGTGTGACTCCCCAGCGTCAGCTCGTCGGCGTGACGCAGCGCGATGCGGCCGCGCAGGTAGCGCCCGTTGAGCAGCGTGCCATTGCGGCTGCCGAGATCGGTGACGTAGAGCGCGTCGCCGACCTCGAGCAGCAGGTGCTGGCGCGAGATCGCGCTGTCGACCAGCCGAATGAAGCAGGCCCGATCACGACCCACGTAGAAGGTCCCGGCCGGCAGGATCACCTGTCCTTGCTCGTAGCTGAGCACGAAGGTATGCTGCGGGAGACGGAAGATGTCGGGTGTGCCCTTGTCATACATGGTAGGATGCTTTCCACATCTTGACACATTGCGCAATACCCCGAACGGGGATAGTTCGGGTATGGTGCCTCACACCGATGTGAGGGCCTCGGCGCACCCCGGCGCTTGCGGGGCGCGTTCAGGAGGCCTCGGCTTTGGCATCCTCGGCAGGTTCAGCGGGCGTTGAGGGCAGCGTCGGCGGCTCTGGGCGTCCGTCCGGTCGCCGGCTCGGCTTGGCCTCGTGGGTCGAAGGCTCTCGTGGGTTGAAGGCTACTGGAGCGAGGCGGCGGCGTGGCGGTTGATGCCGCGGCGGCCTATCGGGTGCGCCTTCGGCGCGTCGGGTAGCGCGATGTTCAGCTCGAGTACGTCGCAGTCGCCGGCGTTCTCGAGGCTCACCGAGACCTTCTCGATGTCGATCGATTCATATTTGGCGATCACCTGCAGCAGCTCCTGCTGCAGCTGCGGCAGGTAGTCCGGGGCGCCACCCCGGGTCGACGCCCGCTCGCGGGCGACGATGATCTGTAGCCGGTCTTTGGCCACAGACGCTGACGTCTGGCGCGATCGCCGGAAAAAGTCGAGGAATGCCATCTTTCGTCCCCTACCGGGTTATCCGCGTCGATCCCTGGGCGCCGCCTGCCGGCGCGCTGCCAAGGTTTCTGCGGGTCTTTGCTTCGGTCCTTGCTGCTCCTCAGCCTCGCCGGGCCTCGCGCTAGGAGAAGAGGCGCCGGAAGAAGCCCTTCTTCTCGACCTCGAGGAAGCGATGCTCGCGCTCGTTGCCGAGGAAGCGCGACACGATGTCCAGGTAGGCCTGCCCCGCGTCGGTGGTCTCGTCGAGGATCACGGGGGCGCCGGCGTTGGACGCCTGAAGCACATGCCGCGACTCCGGCACGACGCCGAGGAAGGGGATCCCGAGCAGCTCGAGCACGTCGTCGACGCTGAGCATCTCGCCCTTCTTCACCGCCTCCGGCTCGTAGCGCGTCAGCAGCAGGTGGCATTTGATCGGGTCTAGGTTCATCTCGGCGCGGCGGGTCTTGGCGTCGAGGAGGCCGAGGACGCGATCCGAGTCACGCACCGAGGAGACCTCGGGGTTGGTCACGACGATCGCCTCGTCGGCGAAGTACATCGCCATATGGGCGCCGCGCTCGATGCCGGCCGGTGAGTCGCAGACGACGTACTCGAACGTCTTGGACAGCTCCAGGATCACGTCGCGCACGCCCTCGAGCTCGAGGGCGTCCTTGTCGCGGGTCTGGGAGGCCGGCAGCACGTAGAGGTTCTCCACGCGCTTGTCTTTGATCAACGCCTGATGGAGCTTGGCTTCCCTCTTGACCACGTTGACCAGGTCGTACACCACACGCCGCTCGCAGCCCATCACTAGGTCGAGGTTGCGCAGACCCACGTCGAAGTCGATCACGACCGTCTTGTGTCCCGCCTGCGCGATGCCAGCGGCGATGCTCGCGCTGGTCGTGGTCTTGCCAACTCCACCTTTGCCCGATGTGACGACGACTACCTTAGCCACGATAGCCTCCTCTTTTCCGCCGTCGCCGAACGCGCCGGGCGTACGAGCGACGATGTCCGAGGCCCGCCAAAGGCCTCGGGAATCCGACCAAACCGAATCGTATCCGTTGGATGTCTTCGTTGCCGCCGCTCGCCCCGCCGCCTCGTGGCGGGTGTCGCGGCCGACGAGTCCATCAAACGGGAGCCGGGCCACGGCGGCAACTTTTTCGCCCCTTTTTTGCGCGAAAAGTTGCCCCGCTGGAGGTCTATGTAGTCGAATGTAGGTTTAGAGGGTACCTTCCGGGGAGCCGCTAGAGCGCTGGTCAGCTTACCGGATCGAGCTGCGCGAAGGATGCGGAATCACGGCGTAGGAGCGAGCAGGGCGCCCGCTGGTCGCACGCAACCGACGAGCGACAACCGCTGTGATGTCGCAGACCAGCGCGGCGACGGGAGGTGAGGTGGTCTGCGCTCTAGAGTTCCGTGATCACGACGTCGCCGCCGTCGAGGCGGACGTGGACGGCCTTCTTGCGCCAGCGCGGGTCGATCTCGTCGGCGCTGAGGTAGTGGCCGGCGACGGAGACCAGCTCGGCGTCGAGGCTCTGACAGAAGAGCCGGGCGTCTTCGTTGCCGTGGGCCCCGGCGAGGGCGCGGCCGCGGATCGGGGCGTAGGCGTGGATGTTGCCATCGGCGATCACCTCGCCGCCAGGGTTGACCGGCGCGAGGAGCACCAGGTCGGTGCCTTGCGCGTAGACGACCTGGCCGCCGCGGACGGGCGACTTGACCGTCAGGCTGGGGGAGGGCGTCTCGAGCACCAGCGGGGCCGCGGTCTCGGCCTCTGCGATGCTCGCCGCGCCGTCGTGGCTGGCCGCGCTAACCTCCGAGGCTGTCTCGGCCGGGGGCTCGCCGCCGACGGCGGTGTCGACGGTCGCTTTGGCCGCGATGGGCTCGGCGCTGGCCCCTGTTGCGGTGGTCGCGTCGTCGTCGCTCGTTGGCGTCGAGGCGGAGCGCAGGGCGCGCCCGCCGCCCTTGAGCAGGCCCAAGCCGGCCTCGAGGGCGGCCTGTCGACGAGCGCCCTCTGCGTTGCGGATCGCCACCGGCACGAGCTTCGCCGCGCGTAGCTCGACGAGCAGCGGCTCGAAGGCGAGCTCGGCGCCGTCGTCGAGCGCGTCGAGCTCGAGCACGACCGGTGCGTTTTCGAAGAAATGCGGCAGCTGGGCCACCCGCGGGCGCAGCTCCTCGCGGATGCGGGCCACGTCGGTGGTCTTCAAGCGCAGCACCGTGAGGGTGGCCACGGTGCCCTTCAGCTCGAAGGCGGGACCCGGCTTACCCGGCTTGTCGGTCATGGAGAGGGCTCCTCTGCGTCAGCTTGTCGATCGCGTCAGCTTGTCGATCGAGGAGGCCATCATGGCGACAAGGTCAGGAGAGCGTCAAGAGCCCCGGCTACACATTCGGGTGCTCCAACAGACCGCTAGTTTGCGTGCCTCTGGATTGGGGGCTGCCGGTGGCGGAAACGGCGCGTCTGCTTGGGCGACCTCTCGTTTTTCCGCTCGCCCTCGAGCTTCTGCCATTTGGCGTTGCGCGTGCTCCAGACCGCGTTCTGCATCGCGCTCTTCTGGACGCTGTAGCCCCTCTCCTTGTTATCCTTGTATGCCTTACGCGTGCGCTGGACGATGCGCCTCCGGAGGCTCTTCGGCAGCCGCTTTTTCGCCACGCGGAAGGCGTGGCCCGCCGACGGGCTGGCGCGATGGGAGTCGAGGCAGAAGACCTGGAGGCGGAGTCGAACCGTCTCGCCCGGAGCGACGCTCAGCTGGCGTTGCACTCGCTGCCCCTTCGCTACCTCGAAGGGCCCCGCCGCCCCCAGGCGTTGGGGTGCCTGGTCGGGATCGACCTGGGGCACGAAGTAGAGCCCCTCGGGGGTGAAGGTCGCCGTCCGGCGTCCGCTGTTGCGGACATCGACGATCATCCGACCGTTGGTCCCGCCGGTGTAGCGCACAAAACGTATTCTCAGTGATTTAGATGATGTATTGAGCGCCGGGAGTCGCTGGTAGGAGCCGGCGGCGGCGGCCTCGTAGGCCACGCCGGCGATCAGCGTCAGGGCTAGGGCGATCATCAGGGCTCTCTTCGCGGTGGTCGGGCGCATGCTCTCCTCCAGTGTGTGTGTGAAAGCTACCAACGCCGGACTCAGCAGAAGGGTCTATCATGAGGAGGGTCGAATCGTGCTTTCTCGCAGCGAGCGCTTGAGCCGCGGCTGACGAGCGCTATGGTTGCTGCGTGTCGAGCTACGAGCCCCCTAGCCCCCGTCCCGGCGCGACGAGAGTGGCGCTTGTCACCGGCGCCAACCAGGGCCTCGGCTTCGCGCTGGTCGGCACGCTCCTCGAGGGCGGAGCGGCTGGCGATGTCGTCTACCTGACGGCTCGCGGCGAGGCGCGTGGGCGCAAGGCGGTCGAGGACCTTTCGCGCAACGGGCACGCGCCCCATTTCGCCCAGCTCGACGTCACAGACGACGCCTCCATCGCGCGGGCGATCGAGCGAGTGCGCAAAGAGCACGGCGGCGTCGACGTGCTGATCCACAACGCCGCGGCGCGGATCAGCCCCTGGCGGGCCGAGTCCGAGCAGGTGCGGCAGGTCGTGACGACGAACAACCTCGGCACGACGAAGATGCTCCGCGCGGCGCGCGAGCTGCTGCGTCCGGGCGCGCGGGTGGTCGTCGTGGCCAGCTGCTACGGTCGGCTGGTGCGCCTGCGTCCGGCCCTCCGCTCGCGCTTCATCGGCGACGATCTCACCCTCGATCAGCTCGACCAGGTGATGCTCGACTATGTCGAGACCGTCGAGCGCGGCGAGGCCGAGAGAGAGGGCTGGCCGAGCTGGATCAACATCCCCTCGAAGGTTGGCCAGGTCGCCGCGATGCGTGTCTTTGCGCGGGAGATCGGCCGGCGCGACGGCATCGTGGTCAACGCCGCCTGTCCGGGGCTGATCGACACCGCGGCCTCGCGAGAGTGGTTCGAAGATCTCTCGGCCGCGCAGTCGCCAGCGGAGGCCGCGGGGGACGTGGTGTGGTTGGCGACGCTCCCAGCCGACGAGCCTGAGCCCTACGGCAAGCTCGTGCAGTGGCGTCGCTCGCTCTCTTTTGAAAAATAGGCAGGGCGGCTTTGGGCTTTGAGCTTGGCTACCGTCGGCGCTGGGGGCGCACCTCGAGGTGCGTCGTGCTGTCTCGGCTCGGCGCTCGGGCTGGTAGTAGGGGTAACGCACAACGGAGAGGCGGGTCTTGTCGTATTGGGTCGTGAGGCGAAGAGGCGACCCGCCATTGGTTGGCCTCCCTCGCCGCGGCCGCTCTGGCGTCCAGCCCATGGTGGGTCTCGAGGCGGTAGTTCACGCTCCCGCGGCCGCCGAAGCGCAAGCGAAGAGCTCGCCGACCAGGACGCATCACGTCGGGGCCGACGTCGATGAGCGGCGCGGTCTTGGTTACCTGGACTGCGGATCGAGCGAGGCGGCGCCGATCGCCATCACCGGCACCGCGTTGTTGCCTTCTTCGGGGCGCGGTGATCACGTGGGAGCAACGCGATCGCGGCTGCCAAGGGTGTGGGGTGTGGTGGGGACCAAGAACTAGAGCGCTGACCAGCTTACCAAACCGAGCTGCGCGAAGGATGCGGAATCACAGCGTAGGAGCGAGAAGGGCGCCTGCTGGTAGCAAGCAACCGACGAGCAACAACCGCTGGGGGCTGCTGAGCAACTGGCCCATGTCGAGCTCGTGCGCTCCACCCTGGTAGGTGTTCGAGCTGCTCTGCCAGCCCTTGCAGTCGAGGTTGGAACCCACGTAAGCACCGATCTTGTCCATTCCCGTCCAGGCGTCTGCGTCGTCCCAGGCGCCATAGGGCTCGTCGATCTCGGTGTTGTCGAAGGTGTAGAAGCCAGCCTGCGGTGTTGCCCCCGTTAGCATTTTGCTCCAGGAGTTGTAGAGCGTCTGACCTCTGCCGTTGACGACCTTTCGCTTCTGGAGTTGTGTCAGGAGCAGCGTCGTCGCGTCCTGGTCCTTGGTGCCGATGAACGCAGGGGCGCTGACTTTCAGGCCCACGGCCGCGGCCGCGGCTTCACATTTGGCGTTGGCGCCGCTCACCCCCCCGAGGTTGCCGGAAAACGCGTCGTTGGCGCCGACAAGCACGATCGCGTTTTGACAGCTGGCCAGAGAGGCGTAGGAGGTCTTCGAGATGGTCGGGTCGCAGATCGAACACGCAGCGCTCTGTCCGCTGTTGACGCATTTGCCGTTGATCAGGCATTGGGTGGAGGACGCCGACCAGCTCGTGGTGCTCTGCGACGTCAGACAATGGCAGCCGCTGACCGGATCCTGGTGGTTGTTTGGGTAGCAGACGCCGTCGATGTAGCAGAAGGTCTTGCTGCTGTCGGTGACGCAGCTGCCGATCTGGCAGGTCGCCTCCGTACAGGTGATGCCGTCGTCACAGCTCCCGCCCTCGTTGGCGGCGATCGTGACACAGCCCTGTTGGCTGTCGCACGTCGACACCTGGCATTGGTGGGGCGCGGGGGGGCACGTCACCGGCGCACCGCTGCCGCAGCTGCCGTCCGCTTGGCAGCGGGTGCTCGTCGTGCACGGGTCCCCATCGTCACAGCTCTTGCCGACCTGCGCCGTGTGCTGACAGAGGTTCTTGGCGCAGCTGTCGTGAGTGCAGTCATTAACGTCGTCGCATTCGGCGCTGGTCTCGCATTGGTGGCAGCCCAGCTCCCCGATGTCGGTCTTCCCGTCGCAGTCGTTGTCGATGCCGTCTTGGCAGACCGGGCTCCCGGGGCCGCTCTCGTCGGCGCCTGGGTGGACGCTCTTCAGCTTGTCGTTGCAGTCGTCGCCGCCGCAGACCTGCGAGAGGTAGCCGTCGCCGTCCTTGTCGCAGTCGACCGTGTCGGGGCCGCGATCGGGGGTGGCGCTGTCGGGGCCGCCATCCTGCGGGCCGCCGTCGCTCTGGCAAGGGGCTTGGTCCGGGTTCGGTCGCGCGGGGCAGTTGTCGATCACGTCGGGGACGCCGTCACCGTCTCCATCGGCGAGGACGTCTCGCTGGAGCACGACCAGGGCGCGGGTTTGGCTTCCAGCGATGAGCGTCACGGTCGCCACGCCATAGCCCACGGGGGCGCCGACCTCATCGCTGGCCTCGACCTGGAGGCGGAGCGTGTCGGCGGCGTCCTTCGGGTAGAGCACCACCTCGCCGGGGAGCTCGGGGGCGCCGACCTCGGGCACCCGCTGGCTGTCGATGTAGCGGCCACCGTCGCCGTAGACCGAGAGCAAGAGCTGGCTCGGTGCGCGTTCGAGCGTGCCCCTTTCGATGCGCAGCAGCACGGTCGTGGGCGCGTCGTCGCTGCAGCCTTGCGAGGGGAGGGTGCCGGCGGCGATGAAGGCGATGAAGACGAAGAGCAGCGTCCGGGCGTGATGGAAGGTCGTCGAGGGCATCGGTTATTCTAGCATCGTCTTATTCTAGCATCGTCTTATTCTAGCATCGTCTTGCGCAGCTCGAAGCGGTCGAAGGTCTTGTTGTCGATCCCCTTCGCCTTGACCACCAAGCGTGTGTCCGTGACCGTGATGTCGAGGTAGTGGTAGGCCTTGCGGGTCTTGGCCATCCGCGGGTCCTTGCACGCGTCGTAGAGCGGCGCGCCGGCGCCACCGGTGACGATGTAGGTCACCCCGGCGCCGGAGGCGACGGGAGCCTTGCCATCGGCGACAGGCTTGTCACCGCGGAGCGGCTTGCTGCGCTGGTAGTTGTGATCGTGGCCCCAGAGGGTGAGGTCGACACCGTAGCGCTCGAAGATCCGCGTCCAGGTCCGCTTCGCTGGGAGGTGATCGCCGTGGCGGCCGCAGGAGACCGGCGGCCGATGGCCCATGGCGATGATCCAGCGTGTCGCCGGGTTCTTGCGGGCCTTGGCGAGATCGGCCAGCAGCCAGCGCACCTGGCTACCTTGGGGCGAGCCTACGGGCTCGGTGGAGAGCGCGATCACGTGGATCGGGCCGACGTCGATCGAGTAGAACGACTCGGTGTCGTACCCACGGGCGGGAGAGCTCGCGTGCGTCGGCATCGCTAGCTGAGCGTAGTACTCGCGGGAGTTGTCCTCGTGGTTGCCGATCGCGACCAGCATCGGGGCCTTGGCGGCGAGGGGCTGCATCGTCGTGAACCAGCGATCCCATTGATGTTGGCTGTGACCGTTGGCGATCAGGTCTCCCGTGTGGAGGATGAACGCTGGCTGAGCCTTCACAGCGGCTGCCACCACCTTGCGGCGCGCGACGTCGTTGGTGCGGCTGTCTCCGAGCGCTACGAAGCGCAGAGCCTGGGTGGTAGGGCGGACGTCCTGAGGCCTCGAAAGCGGCCGGCAGTGTGGTGCCTTGCAACGGGAGGTATGTGTGGGGGGGCTCTTAGAGGGCGCGCCAGGTGCGGGGGCGGTCGAGAACGTGAGCGGGGGCGAGAGCGCGGCCACGCTGCCACAGCGATAGGTGTAGCGGCTGGCCGGCGATAAGCCGGTCAGTCGCGCGTGGTGGAGGTAGCCCTTCTTGTAGCGGCGCGAGATGGCGACCTGCTTGCCGCTGAGCTTCCCGGCGACGAGGCCATAGCGCACCTCGCCCTTCGGCGTGGCGCTACGCCAGGTCACGGTTACGCTGGTGGCGGAGGGCCCCTCCCAGCCGAGGTGGATCTGGATCGGTGTGACGGTGGGGGTCACGCCGCGCACGCAGCCTGTGTGTCCGACGATGGCGCCGAGCAGCGCGCCGACAGGCAGAAGACATCGCATGGAGCGCTTCTTACCCTGGGATCGGAGGACATGCCACGTCGGCGCCAAACCTGAGCGCAACACGTTGAAATGATGGCGCTGGAAAGGTGGCTGACGCGTGCTAGCCTCCTCGCTCCTGACGTCAACGGAGCCTTCATGCACCTGCTCACCGGTCTCGTGTTGGGGGAGATGCTCCTCGGATCCAAGCTGCTCAAAGGGCGCGGAAAGCGCCCGCCCTTCGAGATCATCCACACGCTCCCGGGCCGGCTGCGTGTGCGAGTGGGCTGTCTACAGGGAGACGCCGACGCCGCAGCTGCGCTGGTAGAGCGCCTCGGCGCCCTCGAGGGGGTCAAGGAGGTCAGCGCCGACGCTCGCACGGCCTCGGTACTGATCCGCTTCGACGACACCCCGGACACGCGAGAGGCGATCGTCGCGACCCTCGCGGTCGCCTCCGGCGCCGACCGCGAGGAGCAGCCAGCGGTTCCCGCGGGGCAGCCCACGCTGCTGACCCAGCTCGGCGAGCTCGGTCGCGTCGCCAACGCCGAGGTCTTGGCGCACTCGGGTGGGTTGGCCGATCTGGAGACGCTCTTCGCCGCGGGCTGCGGGCTCTACGGGCTGAAGACCCTGCTGCTCCCGGGGCTCACCCTGAGCCGCTGGCATGGCATGACGTTGATGTACTGGAGCTACAACATTATGCGCCGGCGGTTGGCCGGCTGAGTCGGCGAGCGGCGAAGGACGAGGGATGCGCTATTTCCGAGAGACGATCCTGGATCCACGGATCCTGCACCGCCTGCCTGGGCGCGTGCGCATCGGGGTCGAGGCGATCCGCTGGGTGCCCGACCTGGAGGCGCGGATCGTACGCGAGCTGGCGGCGCTGCCGGGGGTGCAGGGCGTTCGGCTCTCGCTGATCACCGCCAACGCGCTGCTCCACTATGACGTCGCGGCGACCAGCGAGACGGCCGTCGTGGAGGGCGTAGGGCGGGTCTTCGAGCGCCTCGGCCCCTATGTGCGGCGGGCCAAGCGCGAGCGCCTGAGCAGCGCGGGCGTGCGTGAGCGGCAGATGCAAGAGGAGTCGCTCGGTCGCAAGCTCTTTGATGTCGTGATCACCGGCGCGACCCTCGGCTTCGTCTGGCTCACCCGGGGGGCCGCGCCCACGGCCCCGACCTCCTTCTGGCGCCGCTTCACCTCGCTGCCCGCGATGACCGCGTTGGCCTTGGCGACGCCGCTGATCCGCAACGGGCTGCGCTCGCTGCGCGACGACAAGCGCCCCAACGCCGACACGCTGAGCGCTACGGCGATCCTCGCCTCCCTCGCCGCGGGCAAAGACGTCTCCGCGCTGATGATCATCTGGCTGGCCGACATTGCCGAGCTGCTCACGGGCTACACCATGGAGCGCACACGGAAGGCGATCAGCGAGATGCTCGAGGTCGGCGACGAGCACGCCTGGCGCGTGGTGGCCGACGGCACGGAGGTGCGCGTGCCGGTCGACCAGCTCCAGGGCGGCGACCGGATCATGGTGCACACCGGCGAGAAGATCTGCGTCGATGGCGTGGTCGAGCGCGGCAACGCCACGGTCGATCAAGCGTCGATCACCGGCGAGTTCTTGCCGCTAGAGAAGGCCGTCGGCGACCTGGTCTTTGCGGGCACGGTGGTCAAGGGCGGCACCATCGTCATCCGCGCCGAGCGCGTCGGCGACAAGACCGCGGCGGCGCGGATCATCTACCTGGTCGAGGAGGCGGCGAAGCGCAAGGCGCCGATCCAGATGTTCGCCGATACGTTCAGCGCGCGCTTCATCCCCGTAAACTTCCTGCTCACCGCCGTGGTCTGGCTGGTCACGCGAGACGTGCAGCGCGCCCTGAACATGCTGATCATCGACTACTCCTGCGGCGTGCGGCTCTCCACGGCGACGGCGCTGGCGGCGTCGATCTCGGCGTCGGCGCGGCAGGGCGTGCTGATCAAGGGCGGGCAGTACATCGAGCTGCTCTCCAACGTTGACACGCTGGTGCTTGACAAGACCGGCACGCTGACGGTCGGCCGGCCGCGGGTCGCCGAGGTGCGGCCGCTCAACGGCGCGACCCCGAGCGAGCTCTTGTCCCTGGCGGCGGCGGCGGAGCAGGGCGCCCAGCATCCCCTCGGCCAGGCGGTGGTCGACAAGGCCCTGGCGTTGAACCTCGCGCTGCCGCCCCACGAGCCGCCGGAGACGATCGTCGCCCGGGGCAACCGAGCGCGGGTCGGCGAGGCGATGATCACCGTGGGCTCGGCGATGTTGATGCAGGAGTCGGGGGTCGCCATCGAGGCGGCGCAGGAGGATGCCAACGGGCTCTTGGGCTTGGGCTACCACGTGCTCTTCGTGGCCCGCGATGACGCGCTGATCGGCCTGATCGGCGTGGAGGACGCGCTACGCGAGGACATGAAGAAGGCGCTGAACCGGCTGCGCAACCTCTCGGTCGACGAGATCGTGCTGCTCACCGGCGACGTCGAGCGCACCGCCCGGGGTCTGGCGTCGAAGCTGGCGATGGACGGCTACGAGGCCAACGTGTTGCCGGCCGACAAGGCCGACCAGGTGCAGCATCACCAGATCCAAGGCGATCGGGTGGCGATGGTCGGCGACGGGATCAACGACGGCCCGGCGCTGGCTCACGCCGACGTCGGTATCGCCCTGGGGACCACGCGCACCGATCTGGCGATGGAGGCGGCCGACATCATCATCGCCTCGGATGACGCGCTGATGCTGCCGGCGACGGTGGCCACGGCGCAAAAGACGATGCGGATCATCCGCCAGAACTTCGCCGTGGCGATCGGCGTCAACACCCTGGGGTTGGTGCTCGGCTCGATGGGCGTGCTCAGCCCGCTCTGGGGCGCGATCGTGCATAACGCGACCACGGTGGCGGTGGTGGGGAACTCGGGGCGGCTGCTATGGCATCGGCTACTCGACCGATGAACGCCAGATCGCGGGCGCCTGGCGCCGGTGAAGCCGCCTCGCCAGGGCGGCTGCAGGTGCTCCATCGCGTGCCGGGGCGGGTGCGGGTCTCGGTCAGCCCGCGCGAGGGGCGTCTGCTCGACGAGCTCTGCGAGGCGGCCTCGAGGCTCTCTGGCGTCGAGGATGCCACGGTGGGCGCGTCGCGGCGCAACCTCGTGTTGCGCTTCGCCGCCGATCGCGTCGACGAGCAGACGCTGCTGATGCGGCTGGCGCTCGCGCTCTCGGCTCAGATCGGCTACCGGCCGGTGCAGGTGCTCGAGCCGAGGGGGCAGGGCGCCTCGCTCTCGCCGATGGCGACCGCGGCGGGGGTCACGGCGGCAGGCGCGAGTCTGCTGCGGGCGTTGGCGCCGGCGACCGCGCTGGCGGGGGTCTCCGGCTGGGTGGGGGCGCTCTTGACCTTGGCCGCCGTCTCCAAAGACGCGCTCGCCAGGCTGATCGCCGGACACCCGCGCCCGGAGAGCCTCTCCCTTCTGCACCTGATGTCGCGCCTCGGCGGCCCCGGGCGAGGCAGCGGGGCGCTCTTGACCTGGCTGCTCTTTCACGGCGACACGCTGGCTGAGCGCGTCCGTGGCGCTCGCGCTCAGGGCGTCGAGCTCGCGCCGGTGGCCCTGCGCGGCGGCGTCGGCGACGACGACGAGGGGGTGCACTTCGAGATCGTGACGCGACCGATCAAGACCCGCGCGGTCGCCGATGGCTCCTTGCTGACTCCGGCGACCATCGCCTCGGCGCTGATCGGCTATGTCGCCTACGCCTTGCGTCAGGACGACGCATGACGGTTTACTGGCTGCTCTTTGACCTCGTTTGAACGGAGGGTTTTCAGATGTTCACCCGGGACATGATCATGGGCTTCATCGCCGGCGTCGCCGCTGGCGCCTTCGGCCACCACTACTACAAGAAGAACCAGGCCAAGATTAACGCCTTCCTCGCCGGTCGCGGGATCAACCTCCCCAACCTCGGCGGCGGCGACGACACGACGGTGAGCGCCGGCGCAGGGGGCAGCCTGGAGGATCTCGTGGCGCAGAAGGAGCGGCTCGAGGATCTGATCGCCGAGCAGGAAGCCGAAGCCAAAGCCTAGAGCGCTGACCAGCTGACCTCCCGTCACAACGCTCACCCTTCGAACCGAGCTCTTTGTCGCTCAACCTCGCCGTACCACCCGTATGGCTCATGTCTTCGGCTGCGAAATCGGCTCGGCAGCTCAGGACCCGCCTCGGTCCCGAATCTGTCGGGGTGCTCTTCATAGGCTGCGAGAGCGCTGATCAACTTACCGGACCGAGCTGCGCTAAGGATGCGGAATCACGGCGTAGGAGCGAGAAGGGCGCCTGCTGGTAGCAAGCAACCGACGAGCGCGCGGCGATGGGAGGTAAGTTGGTCAGCGCTCTAGGGCTATTGATCTCGCCTCCCGCCGCGAGGTAGGGCCCACTCGCGGTTGTTCTGAGCTGAAAGAAGGTGGCTGACGGGCTACCCGCGACTCGCGCTGCGAGGTCGCGAGGTGAGGATCGGCAGCTCGAGGGTGAAGACCGTACCCTCGCCGAGGGCGCTGTTCACCCGGACCTCGCCGCCGTGGGCCTTGACCACGGTCTGCACGATCGCCAGGCCGAGCCCCGTCCCGCCGCTCTTGCCGCAGGTGGTGAAGAAGCGATCGAAGATCCTGGCTTGGTTGGCCTCGCTGATGCCGCTGCCCTCATCGGTGACCTGCAGCAAGGCCCGGTGGCTGTCGAGGGCTGCCGCCGCGACCCGAACCGCGCCGTCGGCTTCGCTGTGGCGCAGGGCGTTCTCGATCAGCGCGCGCAGCGATGAGGCGATATGGGAGCGGTGAGCGTTGACCATCAGCGCGGCCTCGGGGAGCTCATAGCCGAGGGCCGGCTCGGCGAAGCCATCGACCACCTCCAGCACCAGCTCGCGGAGGTCGAAGACCTCGCGATGCTCCAGCGTGGCCTCGATGCGCGAGAGCTGAAGCAGCCGCGAGACCAGCCGATCGAGGCGTTGCACGTCGGCGAGGATGTTGCCCAAGAAACGTTGCCGGGTAGCGTCGTCCATCTCCGGGGCGTCCGCCAGCAGCTCCGCGGCGCCGCGCATCGAGGCCAGCGGCGTCTTGAACTCGTGGGAGATGTTAGCCGCGAACTCCGAGATGTAGCGCGCCCGGCCGTCGAGCTTGGCTAAGAGCGCGGCGAAGGAGCGCGAGAGCTCGCCGATCTCGTCTCGACGCTCGAGGCGCAGGGTCTCGTCGCGGGCTCCCGAGGCCAGCCGCGTCGCGGCGCGGGAGAGGCGCGCTAACGGCCGGGAGATCGTCGTCGCGAGGAAGAGCGACATCAGCGCGGTCAGCCCGAGCGCGACGGCGAGCACCTGCAGCAAGGTGGTGCGCAGCCGGTACATCGCCTCGAGCACGGGGATCGTCGAGCGCGTGATGTACACGACGCCCTCGACCCGCCGGTCGACCATGATGGGCATCGCGAGGAAAAGAAAGACGCGCTTGATGCGCCGATGGTAGCGCGTCGCCGTGCCGAGCTGGCCTTTGCGCGCGGCGCGGATCTCGCGGCGCCCGTAGACCGGGCCCGGGTTGGTCGAGGGGCGATGAGGCGGGTGTATCCGCCGCGGCTGATAGCTGCCCCAGAACGTGGGGACGTCTTCGGGGCCCTCCGGCGGCCCCTTGGCGTGGGAGTCGGCGACGACGCGGCCGCGCTTGTCGAGGAGCCGCACGCGCATCCGGGTGCGCTTGGCCATCAGCTCCAGCGATGGGGCCATCGCCTCGAAGGCGGGGCGGCGCGCGCCAGGTCGTGCCGACGACGATCGAGCAGGTCGTGCCGACGACGATCGAGCAGGTCGTGCCGACGACGATCGAGCAGGTCGTGATGACGACGATCGAGTGGTTGGAGGGACCTGCGCTGGTGGCGGGACGCTCTTTTCGAGCAAGGTCCGCAACGTCTCGGCGACGTGGCGCATATCGGCCTCGAGCGCCTTTAGCCCCTCCTGCTCGAAGGTCCGCGCCCAGTGGATCCCGACCACCGGCACGCCGACGGCGATCAGGTTGATCACCAGCAGCCGGGTGCGGATGCGCACCAGCTGGGCGTGGATCCACCGCAGGGCGCGCCACACCTCAGGCCTCGCGGCCCTTGTAGCCGAGGCCGAAGACGGTCTCGATCGGGTCATGGTCCAGCGGCTTGAACTTGGCGCGGATCCGCCGCACGTAGGTGTCGATGGTGCGCTCGGTGATGTGGTGGTCCGTCGAGTAGACCTCGTTGACCAGCATCGCGCGGGTCGCCACGCGGCCGGGGCGGCGCAGCAGGGCGTGGAGCACTGAAAACTCGTTGACCGTCAGCTGCACCGCCTCGCCGCCGCAGCTGACCTCGTGACGTTCGACGTCGAGAAGAACCGGCCCGACCTCGAGGGGCGGCGTCGTGCCCTCCTCTCGCGGCCTGGCGTTGCCGAGGTGATGGCGGCGCAGCACGGCGCGCACCCGCGCGATGAGCTCGCGGGGAGAGAAGGGCTTGGCGAGGTAGTCGTCGCCGCCGAGCTCGAGGCCGACGATGCGGTCAATCTCGTCGCCTTTAGAGCTGAGGAAGATCACCGGCAGCTGGCTCTCTCTGCGCAGCGCTCGGCAGACCTCGAGGCCGTCCATCTCGGGCATCAGGATATCGAGTACCAGCAGGTCGATGTCGCCGCGTTGGGCGCGAGCGAGCCCGTCGGCGCCGTTGGGGGCGACATGCACAGTGTAGCCCTCGCGCTCGAGGGCGTACTGCACCACCTCGCGGATGTGGGCGTCATCGTCGACTACCAGGATCGTCGCCATCGTCACCTCGGGGCGGTATCATAGCGCAAGCTCGGTTGCGGAACGGGGGTTCATCCTGCTCTGCGAGACGGGGTTCATCCTGCTCTGCGAGACGGGGTTCATCCTGCTCTGCGAGACGGGGGTTCATCCTGCTCTGCGAGACGGGGTTCATCCTGCTCTGCTGACGAGGCCGCGCCGGTGTCGGCGGGAGGCGAGGGCGATGAAGAGCACGCCAAGGGCGAGGAGGGCCCACTCGTGGGGTTCGGGGGTGGAGTGGAAGCTCGGTGTGCCGTCGTCGAGGCGCTTGACCTTGCGCTGCCAGACGCGGCCGGAGGTGCGGCGTTGGTAGTCGGCGTCTTTCTCGGTGACGAGGAAGGCGGTGTACTCGCTGGCGACGCGGTGGCGTCGGGAGAGGGCGACGATCTGGCGGCGCAGGGCCTCGGTCTCGCCGAAGAGCCTGATCTGTTGGTAGAGCCGGTCGATGCGAGCCGCGGCCCAGAGCGCGCGGGGGCCGGGGGCGGTGGCGTTCGGGGGGCGGGCCTGCTGCCGTGGGGCGCCCTCTTGGTCGGCCAGACGGTGGCCGAGGGGCAGCTGCAAGGTCTGCCCCGCGAGGCGCACCTCGAGCTTGCTGGCGCTGGCGGGTACGCGGGCGGCCACCAGCAGGTGGTCACTATCGACGCGCAAGAGCTCGAGCTCGCCGCCGACGGCGCGCGGGGCCGGGGTTGATGAGTGAAGAGCGAGCTGCCTGAGCGGGCCGAGCTGCGCGACCGTGGCGGCGTCGTCGATCACGAGCAGCTTGCCACCGCTGACCCGGCAGAGGTCGCGGAGCGGATCCGCGGTCGCTGCCTGGCGATCGAGGAGCACGACGGAGACGGCGACGCTCCGACGATCACCCCGATGGTCGTAGGTCTCGCGCACCAGCTGCTCGAGCTCCGCCTGGTGTCCCGCTGTGGCGCCATCGGTGATGAGCACGAGGTGTTTCGCGCCGGCACGTCGCGCGGCCTCGAAGACCGGGAAGAAGGCGCTGCCTCGCCCAGCGGTGAGCGCAGCCACGGCTTGGCGAAGCTCCCCCCGTCGCGCGTCGTCGACCCTCGACAAGCGCGCGCTCTGGCCTTTGCTGCGGGGCAGCAGGTCGAAGGGGTGGAGTGAGACCTCGGCGCCGTCGGGGAGCGAGGCCAGGAGGGTGTGAGCGACGCGCTTGGCCACCGGCAGGTGCTTGGTCATGCTCGCGGAGCGATCGATCAGCAGGCCGAGGCGGGGCAGGGCGCCTTTGGCGCGCCGGGGGAGCTCGGCGACCACATAGCGGTGGCCGCGCCCGTCGAGCTCGCTGGCCTGCGCTAGGCTCGCTTGCTCACGAACCTGATAGTCGAGCACGATGTCCTCGGCGAAACGCCGCGCTCGGGCTAGGGCCGGCAGACGGTAGCCCGAGCCGTGTCGCTGCAGCCGCCCTGGGTGACCGCGCAGCCGTGCGGAGCGCAGCGCCCCAGCCCCGTAGAGCGCAAGGGAGAGCCGTAAGACATCTACCGGGGCTTTCTGCAGGCGTAGGCGGTAGCTCCCATCGGCGTGGCGTTTCAGCGGCTGGACGAAGCTCAGCTGCACGCGGGTGCGTCGCTTGGCCGGCACGGGGAAGATGCGGATCCGAAAGAGGTTGCCGCGCAGCCGCTCGACCAGCGCCGGATCGCGCTTCTGGTTGACGATGCCCTGGTAAACCTCGCGAGCCTTCTGGCGCTCGAGCACCCGCGCCGGGCGGCGCACGCCATTGACCCAGAGGGCCAGGTCGTCGAGCGTCGCGGCAGCCGGGACGCGGTAATAAAAGTAGGCCTCGGACGCTCGCGTCGTCGGGTTTTCGAACTCCTGGGTCAGCGTCGTCCGCGCGAGCGGATGCTGAACGCGCACCTGCAGGTCGTAGCGCACGACCTTCAGCGCCCGGCTACCGACGTAGAGCCCGACGCGCTGCGCCTGCGCGGTCGCCGGAGCAGCGATGACTACGATGAGTGTGAATAGACTGAGTGGAAATATATTCAGTGGATTGCGATCGCCCTGTGGCCGCGTGCGTCGTGCCATCAATCTGCTCCTCATCGATCTCGTCTCCGATTCTCTCGAACTCCTCGAACTCCTCGAACTGCTCATGGACCTGCACCTCGTCTGTGTCGGGCTACAGCCGACCACTCAGCAGGTGACCGTTTAGCAGTCGAAAGGAGAACGGCGCTCGGCCCTCGACGAACCACCAGGGCCGGATCTGTCCTTGACGCTCGCGTAGCGCGATGCGCCAGAGGTCGAGGCGCCGATCGGTCAGCCGCTGGTAGGCCTCGTTGATCGCGCGCCGTCGGCTGAGGTCGCGCTCCCTGGCGAAGGCCTCCGGCAGCCGCGCCAGCTGAGGCTCGAGGCTGGCGATCGCGCGCATCCGCTCGGTGGAGAAGGCCGGCGCCTTGACCACCTTCGTCAGCTTCTGGGCCAGGACGCGCCACCGGCGAGCGCTCTTTAAGGTGCTCATGGTGGCCATGATGATCGGCAGCAGCAGCGTCGCGGCGACGAGCGCCGTGGTCCGTTTGCGCCCGATCCGCGCGGCGAGCTGTCGCGTCGTGCGGACGGCGTGGACCACAGAGACGCTGCCCGCGAGGTAGGGGCAGAGCCCACATAACCCGATGCCGAAGAGGACCACGACCACCGACAGCGGCAGGAGCGGCAGAAAGAGCACGGCGAGGTAGACCCAGATCAGGGCCGAGAGGAGGGAGGCGCCGAGCAGGGTCGCCAGCGCCAAGGTCGAGCGCGGCGCGACGACCTCCTTGGTGCCCTGCTTGCCGCGACGCTTCACCGGTAGCCAGAGCAGCTGTGCCAGCGGTGGCAGCGTCGTCAGCAGCACCAGCGCCACGCCCCAGGGGCCAAGCGCGACGACCTTTAGTATCGCGTTGATCGCCACAGAGATGACCGGCAGCGCGATCGCGCCGAGGGCGACCAGCGCTACGCGGCCGTGCAGACGTTGGAGGGGCGGGGCCGTCGCGGGCTTGACGAGCCGCGGGTCGTACCAGGGCGTCGAGCGGAAGGGGTGCGGTGGCTGCGCGATGCCATCGGAGCTGGTCGTCGGTGGCGAGGGGAGCGCCTTCTCAGGGGGTGGACAATGCGATTCGGTCATCGTGCTTCTCCTGCAGAGAGGATCGATAGGGTGGCCCGCTTCGCGAGCGACGGATTCGGCGCGAGGACCTGCAACGTGGCCCAGGTGGGCGCATCACGGCCGAGCAGTCGTTTGGCGCTCGCGTCGACGATGCGACGCCAGAGGCTGCAGGTGCGCGCCCCCTCTTGGTCGAGGTAGGTGAAGGCGAAGGCGCTCGTCTTGCCGTCGCGGCGGAGGGTGAGCAAGGTGAGGCAGGTCGCGTCCAGACGGAGCTCACGACGTCGGATGACCTCATAGCCAGAGGCGCGGAGACAGACCGTGGGAGGGTGGTGCTCGCGCACGCCGGCGCGGACGGTCGAGAGCGCGACCTGAATGTCTCCATAGCGTCGTCGCTCGATCCGCACGTGGCGTTTGCCGTCGAGGATCGCGTCTGCGGCCGTCGGTCGCTCGACCACGCCGGGGGTGTCGTTCAGCGTCTCCGGGAGGCGGAGGATCGTGGAGGGGGGACACGCCGCCGTCGCGCCAGGGCGCGCGCGGGCTGCCCTGAGGGCACCGACGGCGAGGGCGGCGACGACGATCGAGACCAGCACATGAGGACGGTCGCGGCTCATTGACGGGCCTCCTGCCGAGGGTGGTGTTCTCGGAAGCGCAGGGCCCAGAGCAGCAGCGGCGCTACGGCCAGCGCGAAGGCCGCCAGGCCGATGCCCTGATGTAGCAGCTCGCTCGGATCGCGGCCGCTCTTCAAGGCGACCAGCGAGAGCGTGGTCACACGGAGCACGTTGGCGGCGATCACGGCCAGCGCCATCAGCGGCCAGAAGGCGAGCTTGGTCCAGCCCGGTGGCTGCACCAGGGCGCCGAGGAGCAGCGCGCTGTAGACCATCCGCAGTCCGCTGCAGGCGGCGTCGACGGCGAAGCGCTGACGTCCCCAAGCGAGCACAGTGCCCTCGACGCGCAGCTCGACGCCGTAGAGCGAGAGCAGCTTCCCCGCGGCGACCGTGGCCAGGCGCTGCAGGCGATGGCCGGCGCCGACGTCGAGGTAGAACACCAGCGGTAGCGAGCAGAGCAGCAGCAGCGCGAGCGTCGGGCCCTGGGCCACGCGCCAGAACGCGCCGGTCAGCGCAGCGATGGAGCCGAGGGCGAAGAGCGCTGATAGGCCGTTGATCGCCAGCGGCGCGCAGAAGAGGTCGAGCAGGTTCAGAGCGAAGAAGGTCGCGATGAACCCCCAGCCGATCGCCAGGCGCGCGCGCGGCGGGCCACGGACGATCAGCCCGGCGGCGAGCACCAGCGGCAGAAAGCCCCAAGAGTCGTAGGTCGCGTCGCGCCAGCTCGCCGTGATCCAGCCCAGGGCGCGGTGATGCTGGAGGAGCCAGGCGACGAGCAAGCCGAGCTGGACCGGCGGCGCGAGGGGCCGGAGCGCTGGTGCGGGCACCACGCACGCGGTGCTCGAGGTGACGGCGGGGGCTGGCAGCTGGGAGGTGGCGTCCATCGATGATCAGGGTGGCCGCTCGCTCTTGCAAGCGGCGGGACACGGCAAGGAGGACCGACGGCAGACGCGTGGCGATCTCGTGGCGACGGGTGATCTCGTCGCGGCAGCGATGTTGACGGGGGGCGGAGAGGGCGGCTCAGCGCCGACGGGCGCTCAGCAAAGACCTGAGAGTCCCCAGACAGGCGGGACCGAGCCGGGTGCTGAGCTGCCGAGCCGATCGCGTAGCCGAAGACATCAGCCATACGGGTGGTACGGATGGTACGGTGAACGTCCTGAGGCCTAGAGAGCGGCCGGTAGTGCTGTGTCCGGCGACGGGAGGAATGTGTCGGGGTGCTCCGGAGGCAGAGCGCTTCATAGCTGCGAGGCGCAGCGTCAGGGTCAAGGGCGCTGAGAGCGTCCACGCCGTCGATCGAGCAGACCGAGCGCGCCGAGCAGCGCGAGCAGACCCAGCGGCGGCTCGCCGCTCACGCCGCAGGCGCAGCCGTCGTCGCGCTCGCCCCGATCGCTGGCGGCGTCGCCCCCTGTCGCGTCCCATGTCGGGCTATCCGTGGCGCCGTCGTCTGCCGTCGAGGCGTCGCTCGCACCGCCTCCACCGTCTGGGCCTCCACCGTCTGGGCCTCCACCGTCTGGGCCTCCACCGTCCGCGCCGCCTCCATCGTCTGCGCCGCCGTCGAGGGTCGTCGCGCCGCCGTCTTGCTTCGTCTGCCCCTGACACCCCGGCGTACAGGCGCGAAACGCCGCCCACATCTCGTCGCCGAGGGCGGAGCCGTAGCTGCCGCCGTCTTTCGACGCTCCGTGCTTGGAGGTGTAGCGTCCGCTGCCCTTGATGCAGCCGCCCTTGCCGTCGGGGCCGTAGGTCTTGCCATAGTTGGTCGGATCACCGTCGTAAGGCGCGCAGGGATCGGGGGTGGCCCAGACCCCTTTGTCGACCCACCGATCCGCGTAGGCCAGCAGGTCGTCGTTCTTGAAGAAGGCCTCGGCTTGGAGCAGTCGGACGGCCAGCGCGGTGTACTTCCAGGGCTTCGCGGTGCAGCAAACCTGATAGGCCGCGCCGATCTCGTCCGAGCCGCCGTCGATGTAGCCGTAGGGGTCTCGGCAGGCGCGGTTGCCGTTGCCAAAGCGGATGTGTTTCCAGTAGTCGGACTCGCTACAGGGCAGCCCATAGAGCACCAGGCCCTTGCCGCCGTTGGCCTTGGCGCTGAAAAACACCTGCTCATCTTCAGAGTAGGATTTCTGGGCCGCGGCGTCTTTCAGCTCCTGGCTGTTGAGGAGCATCCCGGCGAGGAGCACCGGCAGCTTGCGGCCGTTGGCGTGGCCGCCGTTGGCGGGCCACTTCGCGCCAGCGCGCACCATATAGCCGAGGTCCAGGCCCATCTGCAGGACGTTGGTCAGCGCCTGCCGGTGAGCTGCCTTGGTCGCGTCGAAGTCGTCGAGCATCAAGCGCAGCGCGGCGGTGGCGTTGTCGGTGGCGATGCTCGCGCCGTAGTCCGGCAGGTTATCCACAGGATGCATCTGGCGGCCGGTCCAGCCCGTCTTGTGATCGAGCTGAACCGGGGCGAAGCGGTCGCGGACCCAGCTGAGGTCGCGGCTCGCCGCCGCGGCGCAGCAGCTCACGGGCAGCTTGGGCAGCGCCGGGAGCTGCGTCGGCACCTGCAGCGTGGGCTTGTTGGTGCCAAAGTAGGGCGGCCGGAGGGCGTCGGCGGGCGGCGCCTTGTCGACGACGGTGAGCACCGCCGCGAACTGCAGGCAGGGGCGACAGCCGCTGTCGGCCAGGTCGACGCTCACCGTCTTGACCAGCGACTCGCCGGCCTTGGCGTCGTAGGGGAGGGCCGGCTGGAGCGCCGCATCATAGCCTGTGATCCGGTCATCGTAGGGCTGGCTGCTCGTCGAGGTCGGGTTGACCTCCCAGCCATCGTGGCCCGCGCCGCGGTCGGGGCTGATCGCTGTGACCCGCACCATCGTGTTTTGGGCGGGGGTCTGGACCCACCAGTCGCCGTTCGCGTATTGGCCACAGGTGTAGGCCGCGTCGAAGGTGAACGTGATGTCCGCAACGCTGCCCGATTTGGCGGCGATGGTGATCGTGGTGCACGTCGCGGCGTGGCTGCTGGTGGGAGACGCAAGCCCGGCGATCAGCAGGCTGACGACCGACAGAGTTCGACTGGTTGAGATCATGAGCCCTCGCAGATGTTGGTAGCGTAGCATAGGGGGCGGCGAGCTTTCTGAGGCCTAGAGCGCTGACCCGCTTACCTCCCGTCGCCGCGCTGGTCTGCGACATCACAGCGGTTGTTGCTCGTCGGTTGCGTGCTACCAGCAGGCGCCCTTCTCGCTCCTACGCTGTGA
>PDWJ01002737.1_pt1 | contig 34521 bp, 31 predicted proteins | sample 1430881 | NCBI WGS metagenome assembly PDWJ01 (sample SAMN01162460, study PRJNA174530) | Oral metagenome, whole genome shotgun sequencing project. | biome: Marine environment; feature: Marine mammal; material: Swab sample of the gingival sulcus; isolation source: swab sample of gingival sulcus...
ATTGAATTTGAAAAAAAATCAAACGAGTCGAGCTATGGGAAGATTGTGGTTCGTGCATTTCTGATCAATATTCTCAATCCAAAACTTTCAATCTTCTTCTTGGCATTCCTTCCCCAATTTTTACCAGAGGGGGCCGGATCACCGGTTTCACATATGCTACTTCTCAGCGGAATATTCATGCTTATGACGCTCATTGTCTTCATTGCATACGGCCTGCTCGCTGATCATGTTCGCCTCTATATTGCACGTTCACCAATGGTTATTCGACGGATTCAGAAGGCATTTGCCGGTGTATTTGTTGCGTTAGGATTCAAGTTAGCAGCTATGGAGCGTTAGACAATAATGCTCAACATCGCGTTTTGTGGCAAATTAATTTCACAGAAAACTGAAAAGCCGCAATAACTAAGGCTTTTCAATAACTTAGATGGTTGCCCTAGAGTAACTAACACTGGATCGGACGAACTGGAAGTGGGGCAAAAGTAACTTAAACATTCTGGTGCTGGGTGTTGTTCATCAGGGTATAGCTGTGCCAATTTACTGGTTGGTACTGAATAAACAAGGCCACTCAAACCAACGAGAGCGAATTGCTTTGCTACAGCGGTTTATCCGACAGTTTGGGAGCCGTCAAATTGATGGGGTTTTGGGGGATCGTGAGTTCATAGGGAAAGACGGGTGGCAATGGCTATCTAGGCATGACATCCCTTACCTGATAAGGATGAAGGCGAATCAGCACTGTACCTACAAGGGTGTAACACGCCCGGTGAGTCATTGGTTCCGTTCGCTCACTATCGGTCAATCTACGGTGTTGAGAAAAGTACGCTATATCAATGGTCAACCTGTAATGATTGCTTTGCTGGCACTCGGCTTCTGTTGGGCACACAAAACGGGGGAGTGGCTAAATGAGCAAACGCCTATCAAAATCAAAACGCATGGACGCTATGCGCACAGTCTTTTTCGATATGGACTCGACTACTTGGCTGATCAGCTTTACCGCCAGGTTGAAGAGGCTAAACATGTGTTAAAGGTGGTTATATTGCTTTTATTTCCTCTTAACATACTGAATGAAGGTGGGAATGATTTGGAACAACGCTAACATTGTGCTCTTGACCTGACACCCGCTCATAACGTGTATACTAGCGATTATCAAGAACTTAGGAATTTTCCCCATGAAATTTACAGTTGAAAAAATGATGTGTGGTGGCTGTGTCAGCAATGTCAAAGCCAAGTTGGAAGCCTTAGACGGCGTGGATAGCATCACCGTTGATTTGGAAACGGCAAGTGCCGAGGTAAAAGGCAAGATTGAACCTCAAAGGGTGATTGATACCCTGACTCAAGCCGGTTATCCGACTGCCTTACGGGAGGAGTAAAACATGGCTACGTTTAGCAACGCCGCCAGTGATAACCCATCTGCGGCATACACTATTCGCTTATCCGTCGCAGGCATGATGTGTGCGGGTTGTGTTGGAGCGGTGGAAAAAGCCTTAACAAGCGTGGCCGGTGTGCAAGAAGCCCATGTTAATTTGGCAGAACGTACCGCGCTGGTGAAAGGTGAACCAGATGAAACAGCCTTGGTGCAGGCTGTCAAGCAAGCAGGTTTTAATGCCGCCGTCATGCGTGGTCGGGCGGCTGAAGCGGAAAAAGAAGCCCATGAGCAACAGCAATACCAAACCTTATGGAAGCGGGTTTGGGTGGCCGGTCTTCCAGCTTTATTGATGCTCATAGCTGATATGTTGCTGGGAATTCTGCCGGATGTTGTCAGTGGACGCGGCTTTTGGTTAGGGATTAGTGCACTCACTTTAGCGGTGATGGCCTATGCAGGCGGCCACTTTTTCAAAGGGGCTTGGCAACAGCTCCAGCATGGCAGCAGCAATATGGATACGCTGATTGCGCTTGGCACGGGGTCGGCTTGGTTTTATTCGACACTGGTAGTGCTCTTCCCTGAAGCTGTACCGTCGCTGGCACGGCATGCTTATTTTGAAGCGGCTTTGGTAATTATTGCACTGATTAACCTCGGACATGCTTTGGAAATGCGCGCACGCGGGCGTACTTCAGCCGCGATTAAAAACCTCATGAATCTACAACCACCCATCGCCCACGTGCTGCGTGATGGTGTGGAAATAGATGTACCACTGGAAGAAGTCGGCTTAATGGAAAGCTTGCGAGTGCGCGCGGGTGAAACCATTCCACTGGATGCTGTGGTCTTGGAAGGCGAAACCCGTGTGGATGAATCCATGCTCACGGGTGAGTCAGAGTCCGTACACAAACAGCAAGGGGATCATGTGACAGGCGGAACGCAAAACCTTTCTGGCACACTACTGATTCAAGTCAGTCATATTGGCGCGGATACTGTCTTGGCACACATTATTGAGCGGGTGCGGGAAGCACAAAGCTCCAAACCTGCCATTGGGCGCTTAGCGGATAAAATCGCCTCAGTATTTGTACCTGTGGTAGTCAGTATTGCTGTGCTAAGCTTTATTTTATGGTATTGGCTGGGGCCAGCACCTTCTTTGAGTTATGCCCTAGTCACCTCGATAACCGTATTGGTTATCGCCTGCCCCTGCGCTTTGGGCTTAGCCACACCCATTGCAATTATCGCGGGCATAGGCAAAGCAGCACAAGCCGGTATTTTGGTGCGCAATGGCGAAGCCCTGCAACAAGCTGCCAAGATTGATACGGTCGTCTTAGATAAAACAGGCACTATCACCCAAGGCAAGCCCGTCTTACAAAGCATACACAGCGCACCGGATTACGCTGAAACAGAGGCATTACGCCTTGCTGTCAGCCTTGAAAAAGGCTCGGAACACCCCATTGCTCAGGCACTGCGCCAAGCGGCTTTGAATAAACAACTCAGCACCCTAACAGTTAGCGACTTTCAGGAACTAAGTGGTCATGGTGTCAGTGCACAATACGAAGGCACGCGCTATTATCTAGGCAATACGCGCCTCATGCAGCATCAGCAATTGGATATAAGCGCTTGGCAGGCTGCTTTACAAAGCCTTGATGCACAAGGTCAAACGCCATTATTTTTAGCCAATGAGCAACAAATCCTAGCTTTATTAGGTGTGGCAGACGCCTTAAAAGATGATGCAATTGCCAGTATTCGTGCACTACAAGCGCAAGGCTTGACAGTAATTATGCTCACTGGTGATCGTCAAGCGGTGGCAGAACGCATTGCCAAGCAAGTAGGCATTGAGCGGTATTATGCCGAAGTATTGCCTGAAGCTAAGCTAGAACGCATTAGCGCATTACAAGCCGAGGGACGCACAGTGGCTATGGTGGGGGACGGCATTAATGATGCACCCGCTCTAGCGCGTGCAGATGTGGGTTTTGCCATTGGTGCGGGGACAGATGTGGCCATTGCAGCAGCGGATGTGACTTTAGTCGGCAGCTCTTTGCAAGGCATTAGCCGCGCCATCCACATTTCCAAAGCGACCACCCGTAATATCTGGCAAAACTTGTTTGGCGCATTTGTGTATAACAGCCTTGGCATTCCTATCGCAGCAGGGATTTTATACCCTGTGATGGGTGTATTGCTCAACCCCATGTTGGCAGGCGCTGCGATGGCTTTGTCTTCCGTCACTGTGGTGACAAATGCCAATCGTTTAACGCGCTTGAAGGTGGAATGAGGTGGGATATTGAGCAGTCAGTTTGGAAGATTGGTCGGTTTTACAGAACGATGGCTGAAAGTGTGAAAAGGTGTTTTACCAACTGTACTACAGGCAAAAAAAACCGGACAAAAGTGCTGTCCGGTTAAAGTTTAGAGTATAATAATCAGCCTAAAACACACATTTAGTGTCTGCTTGGATAAAACAAGAACGGCTAGTTTAATGCTGTTTGCTTGTTATCGCTTGTCATTAATTTTGCTTATGTCCCATGCAAACCACCACTCACACAAGGACAAATGGACAGAAACAGCGGCCTGATGGGGAAACAGACTGGACTTTATTGGCTTAGCCTCTTAATCTGAAAGCGTTCCATCGCAGAGAATACCCATGACCGTCATGATCACACCGAATTCACCGACTGCCAACAACACTGATCAACTACGCTACCCCATTGAAAAATCACTAGAAGCAGGTCACTATCAAGCGATAGCACCGGGTATATACTGGCTGCGTATGCCACTTCCTATTTACCTCAATCACATTAATTTATGGCTATTGGAAGGTGAATCAGGTTTTAGCATTGTCGATACCGGCTGGGCAACGGATGAAAATATTGCCGTCTGGGAAAAAGTAGAACAACAGCTATTCCAAAAGCGTCCGGTACAGCACATTATTGCAACACACATGCACCCGGATCATATAGGTCTGGCGGGCTGGCTAACAGAAAATTACCAAACCCAACTGTATATGTCGCGGGCAGAATACCTTAATTGCCATTTATTGCTGCGCTACAGTCACGAACAAGCCCCTGCTGAGGCGATTGCCTTTTATCGTGCCGCCGGTTACAACGAATATCAGTTGCAAAAATACCGTGCTCATTTTGGGCAATTCGGCCAGTTTATTCGTAACCTGCCTCATGCTTATCATCGCCTTATCGATCAGGATCAATTAACCCTAGGCGACCAAAGCTGGACTATTGTGGTAGGGCATGGCCACTCCCCTGAGCACGTCTGCCTCTACAATGCCGAACAGAATATTTTTATTGCCGGGGATCAGTTACTACCGACGATCTCATCCAATGTGAGTGTCTGGCCGACCGAACCTTATGCCGATCCTTTACAAGAATGGCTAACAAGCTGCAAGCGCTTGCTTAAGCTGCTGAATCCAGACACCTTGGTATTGCCCGCACACGGCAAACCTTTTTATGGTGCACATTTACGTTTGCGTCACTTGATACAGGAAATCACAGATAACCTCGACAAATTGACAGACTTTTGTCGTGAACCTCGACGTGTTGTCGATACCTTTAGCGTGCTGTTCAATAGCACCATCACCAACACAAATCTTATGATGGCTACGGGTGAAGGTTTGGCACATTTACACTATCTAAAAAACCAAGGGCTGATTGAAGTCAGCCGAGAGAATGGTGTGGACTATTGGCGACGTCACTAATCTGGCTGTTTGTGTTTGTGTAAGGCATCCATGTGCCATGACAAACATCCATAGTCAACCTTCACAAAGCACTAAACAGAACAAAAACAAGACTATAGCAAGCTTGCTTAACAGGCTAAACCCTCTTCCCGAATTTTCAGCCCCACCTTGGCCGCTAAATCCACAAAGCCCGGAAAAGAGGTATTGATCGTTGCACAATCATCAATATAAATAGGTTCAGCCGCTCGTAAACCTGCCATACTAAACGCCATGCCAATGCGGTGGTCATTGTGGCTGGCAATAGTTGCTCCTACTAACTGCCCACCTTGAATCACAATACCGTCCGGCATCGGTTGAGCCTCAATACCACAAGTTTGCAAACCCTCTGCCATGACTTGAATACGATCACTTTCCTTGACACGCAATTCCTCCGCTCCTGTTAAAACCGTCTCGCCTTTAGCACAAGCCGCTGCAACAAACAGAACCGGAAATTCATCAATCGCCAAGGGTACTAATTCTTCGGGAATACGAATACCTTTTAAAGGCGCAGAGCGAACCTGAATATCCGCCACCGGCTCACCGCCTACCTCGCGCTGATTCAGTAGCTCAATATCCGCCTCCATTAAGCGCAAAATATCAATAATACCTGTGCGAGTCGGATTAATGCCAACATGCTCCAAAATCAAATCAGAACCTTCAGCAATACTAGCGCCCACCATAAAGAAGGCAGCCGAGGAAATATCAGCAGGAATATCCAAATGTGTCGCCATCAACTGACTACCACCTTGCAAGCTAATCTTATTAGCTTCCGTCAGCACCTCATACCCAAAACCACGCAGCATACGCTCGGTATAATCACGAGTAGGTGCAGGTTCCGTTACTGAAGTCGTCCCCTCTGCATACAAACCCGCCAGTAAGACCGCCGACTTTACCTGAGCACTTGCCATTGGCATCTCGTAATGAATGCCCCGCAAAGTCTGTCCACCGTGTATTTGTAAAGGAGGCGTGCCCTTTGCAGTCGTGGTAATCACCGCCCCCATTTGGCTTAACGGCTCTGTAACCCGTTTCATAGGGCGCTTGGACAAGGAGCTATCGCCCGTCATACTAACCGCAAATGACTGACCGGCCATTAGACCGGCCATCAACCGCATGGAGGTTCCCGAATTTCCCAAGTCCAATGCTGACTGGGGCGCTTTTAGGCCGTGCATCCCCACACCTTGGATAATGAGCTTGCCGCTGTTATCAGGTCCTTCGATATTCACGCCCATCTGCCGAAACGCGCTTAACGTCGCCAAGCAGTCTTCGCCCGACAAAAAACCATTGACCTCCGTTCGACCTTCAGCCAAAGAAGCAAACATAATGGCACGGTGCGACATAGATTTATCACCGGGTACGCGAATACGCCCACGCAACGCACCGCCCGGTTGCACGGCAAAACGAATGGATTGATGACTCACACTGTGTTTCCTGGTTCAAAACGGGCGATATAATTATCTCGTGCTTGCTTGGCCTTTTCCATACGCTGGCGCAACGCATCGCCGTCTTGTTGCTGAATAAGACGGGCAAATTCTGCCAAATTGCTTTGTAAAGCACCAATCACGCTCAAAATCGCTGAACTATTGTGCAGACAAATATCGCGCCACATGACCGGATCACTGGAAGCAATGCGTGTAAAATCACGAAACCCACCAGCGGCATAACGCAAAATATCTTCCCGTTGCGGCATATTTAATAAGGTATCGACCAATGAAAAAGCCAGCATGTGCGGCAAGTGGCTCGTTGCCGCCAATACCTCATCATGTAAAGTGACTGGCATATGCTCCACTAAAGCACCACACACTTCCCACATTGCCGTAACCCGGGCTATCGCGGCGGTATTCGTATAGGTTTGAGGTGTCAAAATAACACGACGCTGCTGATATAAATCTGCAATCGCAGCCTCTACACCCGTCCGCTCACCACCTGCAATCGGATGACCTGCGACAAAGCGAGAAAAATCTTTTCCCATGACTTCAGCCACCTCAGCCACAATCGACGCTTTGGTACTGCCTGCATCGGTTAAAATCGCCTGTTCTGGTAAAACAGGTTTGATCTGCTCCAATAAAGACCGCATTGCCCCCATCGGTACAGCCAGCAGTACCATATCAGCGTCTTGTACCGCAACGACTGGATCAAGCTCATAATGGTCGATCACCCCCAAATCGACTGCTTTTTGCAAGTGCTGCGCATTGCGACTGCACCCCAGCACTTCATTGCAATAATGCGCTTGACGCAAGGCCAATCCTAAAGAACCACCAATCAAACCCACCCCAAAAATCACCAGTTTATTGATCACGCCTGCAATACCTTTTGCAATGCGCTAATACAACGCTGATTTTGGGTTTGCGTTCCAATAGTAATGCGTAAGTGCTGTGGTAAGCCATAGCCTGCAATCGGACGGACAATCACACCTTCACGCAATAAAGCTTCATAAACAGCCGCTGCATTGCGTTGTGTGTCAAGGGTAATAAAATTGCCTACAGATGGAATAAAAGGCCAATGATTGGCTTCACAGGCAGCCATCCATTGCTGCAAACCAGCACGGTTGATCGCCACACTCTGCTGCACAAAAGCTGCATCTTGCAAAGCGGCTTGCGCTGCCAGCAAGGCCAAGCTATTAACATTAAAAGGCTGGCGCACCCGATTAAGCATATCAGCAATCTCAGGACTCGATACGGCATAACCCACCCGTAAACCGGCTAAACCATAAATCTTGGAAAAAGTGCGCGTAACAATTAGATTAGGACATTCATCCAAGTATGCAAGTGCATTAGGGAAATCAGGCTCCTCGACATACTCCGTATAAGCCTCGTCTATCACGACAATCACATCAGCAGGTACACGCTGCATAAAATCCTGTAACTCAGTACGCTTCAGCCAAGTACCTGTAGGATTATTAGGGTTAGCGATAAACACGACGCGAGTATGTTCATCAATCTTTGCCAATAAATTAGCTAGATTATGCCCATAAGGCATGTACTGGTGTTCAGCAGGCTCAGCCTCAGCAATACGTAGCTCAGCCCCAACCGCCTGAGTAGCCAGCGGATAAACTGCAAAAGCATATTCCGAAAACACTGCCGCCCGCCCAGACCCCAAGTAAGCACGCGCAATCATATCCAGCACATCATTGGAACCATTACCCAAAGTAAACTGTTGCACCTGCAAACCCAAGTGTTCTGGCAAGTGTTTTGCCAGCGCAGCTTTCAGTTGATAGCCACTCCCATCGGGATAAAATGCCAAAGTCGTTAAGGCTTGTTGCAGTGCTTGCACAGCCTTAGGGCTGCTACCTAATGGATTTTCATTCGAAGCGAGTTTTAGACTATCTTTAATACCCAACTCACGCTCCAGCTCATCAATCGGTTTACCCGGCTGGTAAGGCTGCAAGGCTTGTACACCCGCAACCGCCAAATGGCGATAATCAACAGTTTGCATGCTGTGCTTGCCTGACATTAAAAGACAACATTCAAACATAAGCCTTGTGAGTTTGCCAGCAGAGTTCAGTATGATGCCTGACTAAACCAGAACTTGATTAATATCCTGAATAAGTGCTAGCGGATCTTGGGCTTGCGTAATAGGTCTGCCAAGCACAATATAATCAATACCGGCTTCCTTGGCTTGCTGAGGCGTCATGACACGTGCTTGGTCATCTTGCGCACTACCGACTGGACGAATGCCAGGTGTTACTAATATAAAATCCTTGCCTAATTGCGCTTTCAGTGTCACGGCTTCCTGTGCAGAACACACTACGCCATCCAAACCACTTTGTTGGGTCAATTTAGCTAAGTGAACCACTTGCTCCACCGCTTGCTTAGCTTGCACACCTATTTTACTCAGTTGCACCTGATCCATTGATGTCAATAAAGTCACAGCGATCAATTTCGGCGCTTGTTCAAACTCAGCCAGAGCCTCGCGCGCCGCCAGCATCATTTTATCGCCTCCCGAGGCATGTACATTCAACATCCAAACGCCCAAACGCGCCGCAGATTTACACGCGGCAGCAACGGTATTGGGAATGTCGTGAAACTTTAAATCCAAAAAAACATCGAAGCCTAAACCGACCAGCACTTTTACCAATTCAGGCCCTGCTGCTACAAATAGCTCAAACCCCACTTTCAACTTACATTGTGAGGGATCAAGCTGTTTGGCAAAGAGCAGAGCTGTTTCAGCCTCAGGAAAGTCCAGCGCAACAATCAATTGTGTACTCATATTTATCTCTTCATCTCTTCAGGTATGTTGAATAGTGTCCCATTGATGGCAAGCCGGACAACGCCAGCGGTATTCAGACATTTTGTAACCACAATGCGTACACTGAAAACGCGCTAATGTTTGTAATAAACGCGACAAAGCTTGACTCAGCTCTTGTAGGGATTGCCCCGGGTCTTTTTCCGGCAGCATATCCAGAAAAAAATCAGCCGTTCGTGAAATAGCTTGCACCGTTAGCGGTGCATGCTGCAAATGGTGGGCAACCTGTGGCAATACTGCTTGTTGCTGCCCCGTTTCATGCGCCAAGCTTAGTAAGGCCGGAAACAAGTGCACATCTTTGCTAGCTGCATATTCAGCGACCACAAACTGTAGCATCTGCCGCAATTCAGCCGGTTGATCAAAGACCTCCAGCAAACGTCTACCCAACATACCCAATAAGCGCCGATCATTCTCAACGGCTTGTCGAAAATGCTTCAAGGCTAATTGCCGATCGCTATGAGCTAAAGCTAATTCAGCTTTTAGTACATGCACGCGGGAAGACTCAGGCTGTATGGTAGCGGCTTTTTTTAGCTTCTCACTCATTTGATACAGCGCATTTTTATGCAAATATTGCTCTGCCTGTTCACAAAGATAATGCACTAGTAACTGATTGCGCCCGGAACGATTTGCTACATTACAATCGGACAAGGCAATGGCCTTATCCCACTCTTGCAATTGCTCATAAATATGCCTTAAGGGTGCGCAAGCTTGCGTATTTTTAGGATAATTCTGCATTAACTCCCGAAATACACTTTCCGCACGATCCAGCATACCCGCTGCAAAAAAATCCTCCCCCAAAGCCAACATCGCTGCTTGACGCTGACTACTACTCAAATCGGGACGTGCCACCAAATGCTGATGTATGCACAATGCACGATTCACCTCACCCCGATTGCGAAATAATTTCCCCAAAGCCAAAAAGGTATCAGCAGTCTGCGCATCCAAAGCAGGAAACTCCAAAAAAGTATCCAGTGCCTTATCAGGCTCTTCATTCAATAAATAATTGATACCACGTACAAAACGAGTGGAATGATCTTGCTGGCTAGACTTGCGACTTTGCAAATTTTGATTACGTCGAGCCGTGCGCCAACCAGAGTAAAACGCCAGCGGCAACAGCAAAAACAGGATTTCCAGCATTCAGGAACAGCTTTGTGGGTTAATACGGAGCCAGCAAAACAACTGACTCCGCTTTAAAAACAGCAAGGAAAAAGGTTCACTAATCTTGAATAGCATACTGCTCACGTGAATCATTAACACGCTCACGCAATTCTTTGCCCGGTTTAAAGTGAGGCGCATATTTCGGCGGCAAACTCACTTGCTCCCCCGTTTTCGGATTACGCCCTTTACGGGCAGTACGATGATGCAAGGAAAAGCTTCCAAACCCCCTTATTTCAATACGTCCGCCACTGGATAAGGTTTTACTCATGGATTCCAGCAACAGTTTGACAGATAACTCTACATCTTTACCGCTGAGATGACTCTGTTTGCGGGTAAGAATATCAATTATTTCAGACTTGGTCATCCGTTACACTCCTGAAGTATTTGACCGGAAGAAAAAATTATTAATGACTAGGCTGCTTGCGGGGCAGAAAGCGAAGCCTGCAATATGACAGGCTTCTCGATAAGGAATAAGACCATCCTTGGCCTATACGCTCCATTGAAATGAGCGCAATTAATCGCTCATTTGTTCCTTGAAGATATCACCTAATGAAGTTGAAGCAGAGCCTTTACTGTACTCTTTCATTACACGAGCTTCTTCTTCATTTTCCTTGGCCTTAACGGACAAGTTAATAGCACGTGTCTTACGATCAACACCCATGAACTTGGCTTCAATATCATCACCTTCGTTCAAAAGCGAGCGCGCATCTTCTACACGATCACGAGACAACTCAGAAGCACGTAAAATGCCTTCAATGCCATCACCTAGATCAATACGCGCCGATTTAGCCGTCACTTCAACTACTTTACCAGTGACCACACTGCCTTTCGCGTGTGCTGCGACAAAGTTAGAGAATGGATCTTGCTCTAATTGCTTGATACCCAGCGAGATACGCTCACGCTCAGGATCCACCGCCAGCACCACAGCTTCCACTTCATCACCTTTCTTGTAATTGCGTACCACTTCTTCGCCAGGCGCATTCCAAGAAATATCAGACAAGTGTACCAAACCGTCAATGCCACCCTCCAAACCAATAAAGATACCAAAATCAGTAATGGATTTAATTTTACCAGATACTTTATCACCTTTATTGTGGGAAGCGGCAAACTCATCCCAAGGATTAGGCTGACATTGTTTCATACCCAAAGAGATACGACGACGATCTGCGTCAATATCCAAAATCATGACTTCAACTTCATCACCCAAGGTAACCACTTTAGCAGGATTGACATTCTTATTCGTCCAATCCATTTCAGAAACGTGTACCAAACCTTCTACGCCATCTTCGATTTCAACGAAGCAGCCATAATCCGTCAAATTGCTGACCTTGCCAAATAGACGTGTTTCGCGTGGGTAACGACGCACCAAATCTTGCCAAGGATCTTCGCCCAATTGCTTGAGTCCCAAAGAAACACGGTTCTTATCCTTGTCAAACTTGAGGACTTTAACCTCAATTTCATCACCAATACTGACCACTTCAGAAGGATGCTTAACGCGCTTCCAAGCCATGTCCGTAATGTGCAACAGACCATCGATACCACCCAGATCCAAGAATGCACCGTAATCGGTGAGGTTCTTGACCACGCCTTTGACCACTTGATCTTCTTCGAGATTTTCCAGCAGTGCATCACGCTCAGCGCTGTACTCTTCTTCAACCACGGCACGGCGAGAAACGACGACATTGTTACGCTTCTGATCCAACTTAATCAGCTTGAACTCTAGTTCCTTACCTTCCAAATAAGCAGTATCACGTACTGGACGCACGTCTACCAAGGACCCAGGCAAAAAGGCACGAATATCACTCAACTCAACCGTAAAGCCACCTTTGACCTTGCCGGTAATAATACCTGTAACGATTTCATCGTTATTGAAGGCTTCGTCCAGCACTTCCCAGGCACGCATACGACGGGCTTTTTCACGCGACAAGCGGGTTTCACCAAAACCATCTTCCACAGTATCCAACGCCACTTCAACAAGATCACCAACTTGAACAGTGATGTCGCCCTTGTCGTTTTTGAACTGTTCCGCTGGAATAACGCCTTCCGACTTTAAACCTGCACTTACAATAATAAAGTCAGGGCGCACGTCAATAACGGTAGCGTTAACCAAGGAGCCTGGCTTCATTTGGGTATAGGAAAGGCTCTCTTCAAACAGTTCTGCAAAACTTTCAGTCATGAATTAAATTACCTGTTAAATATAACTAATGTGCGTCATTACATCCTGTAATGACGGGCAAAAAATAAAAAGCCCGGACATCCATGTCTGGGCCTCTCAATTCTCTAAACAACAGCACTACAGCTTGCGCAGTATAAAAGCCAACACCTCATCCGGTGTCATCTCACTGCTATCAATCACGATGGCATCTTTCGCAGGGCGCAGCGGCGCCACACTGCGTTGACTGTCGCGTTCATCGCGCATGCTTATATCGCGTTCAAGGTCAGCTAGGCTAGCACTAATCCCCTGATTACTCAACTGTTTTAGCCGTCTTTCTGCTCGCACACGTGGACTTGCGGTTAGAAATACTTTACATGTGGCATCAGGAAAAACGACCGTCCCCATATCCCGACCATCCGCGACTAAACCAGGTTTACGGCGAAAAGCACGTTGCTGTTCTATCAAGGCGCTCCTTACTTCACCATGAGCAGCAATACACGAAGTTGCCTCAGAACACTCGGGGGTACGGATAGCTACAGTGACGTCCCTATTATCGTGCCAAACACGGCCATTTTCAAAGTGCAACTGCATGTTTGCTATAATCCTAAGCAAAGCCGGTACATCATCCAAGGCAATCGCCTCGCGCAAAGCCGCTTCAGCCGCTGCACGGTAAATAGCACCGCTGTCTAATAAATACCAGTTCAAACTGCCTGCTACAGCAGCAGCAATCGTACCTTTGCCCGCTCCGGCAGGGCCATCAATCGTCAATACAGGTACAACAACACTCATGCGCTATCTCCTGATTCTGCACAAGCTGGAATATCTGGCAAACTGGTATGAACATCCGCATTCTGCGCCCGATGCCGCAAGGCATGATCCATTAAGGTCAAGGCTAACATCGCCTCGCAGATCGGCGTAGCTCTGATACCCACGCAAGGATCATGCCGCCCCTTAGTCATCACATCAACCGCCTCGCCCTGTAAATTCACGGTACGACCAGGTAAACGCATGCTAGCCGTCGGCTTAAAAGCGGTATGTACAATAATAGCCTGCCCTGAGCTGATTCCACCCAAAGTCCCACCGGATTCATTCTGCAAAAAACCTTGCAGGGTCATTTCATCCCGATGCTCAGTACCTTTTTGGCTAACTGCACGAAAACCTGCACCGATTTCCACCCCCTTAGCCGCATTAATACTCATCATGGCATAAGCTATATCAGCATCCAAACGATCAAAAATGGGTTCACCCCAGCCAGGCGGTACACCTGTCGCTACGGTAGTAATTTGCGCCCCTACTGAATTGCCTTCTTTGCGCAAAGCATCCATATAAGCTTCCAGCTCAGCGACTTTGGCTACATCGGGGCAAAAGAAAGGATTGCTTTCCACCGCTTCCCAAACAAACTGCTCTGGCTTAATTGACCCCAATTGCGATAAATAAGCACGCACCCTGACACCATAGCGCTCTAGCAAGTATTTCTTGGCAATCGCCCCCGCAGCCACCCGCATGGCGGTTTCCCGCGCTGAAGAACGCCCCCCCCCCCGATAATCACGCAAACCATACTTTTTATAATAAGTATAGTCTGCATGGCCGGGACGGAAACGATCCATAATCGCCGAATAATCTTTAGAGCGCTGATCCTGATTCCAAATCAATAAGGCAATGGGCGTGCCGGTGGTCTTGCCCTCAAAGACCCCTGATAGAATCTGAACTTCATCTGGTTCACGCCGCTGTGTGGTATGACGGCTTTGACCGGGCTTACGCCTATCCAGATCATGCTGAATATCTGCTTCACATAAATCCATACCTGGCGGGCAACCGTCTACAATGCAACCAATGGCCGCACCATGACTTTCGCCAAATGAGGTAAGGGTAAATAATTTTCCAAAGGTATTTCCTGACATGCCGTGATTGTAACAGGCTGCAAGCAGGACAGGAACTAGTCCAGCAGGCAACTGGCAAAGGCCAGAAAAATCTACAGATCATAAGCTACCCGTGCAGACCTTGATTGAATCAAGGGCAAAAGGGAAATTTATGATCTACCATGACTTGACAACTACGAAAAGATTGTTTACTGGTTTTCTTTGCTCTATAACCAGTCAAAAGAACCGTAGGACTGCGCACTTGACCCAAAACAGAAAGTCCTGCTAAGCCTGTTGCGAAAAATCCAGCAGATGAACCACTTCCAGCTTCTCCTTCAAAATGGCTTTGCGCTGCGTGCTGAGATCGCTGTGCTGACTGCTATATCGCCCGAACAAGCTTTTTCCCAGTGCATAAACATCCGGCTTACGGGCTTTATCTCGCTCGATTTTCTCCAGAGTGGAGCCGAGATAAACATAAACAGTATATAAAAAACACCGACAAAACCGGTTAACCACATCCACCAGGACGCACCGGAAGCAATAGGTGGTTTAATATTGCCACTTAAAATAAATGATAAGAAAAATGACGCTACCATACCGCCAAGGTATAAATAAAATGTAGCCTGTATCTGTGTTGCGTGTGTTGTATTTCTGAAAGCTTGAACCATCGCCAACTGCAAAGGTATGATAGCCCCACCAAGTAAACTGATAAATACATAAAACAGGTTTTTCATAAAAACACCTCGAGCGGTACAGTATACCGTTCATGTTCACCCTCACCGAACGATAACACGTGCTCACCCTTATATTATACAACACCAAACCTAATATAATTGCAATACATTGGCCATATTCCAGTGAACTCTGAATAAATCCACCACTAAATCAGTAACACTTCCCCCGCTGATAGCGCAACAGGGCATTAAGCACGGAGGCGGTGATAGCTGAGCCACCCTGACGACCCAGCACAGTAATACATTCCACATCCAATGCCTGATGCTGATCCCAGAGCGCCTGTTTGGATTCGGCGGCACCGACAAAACCTACTGGAATACCGATAATCAGGGCCGGTTTAGGCGCCCCCTGTGCCAGCATTTCCAGCAAACGAAACAACGCAGTCGGCGCATTGGCAATTAATACAATGCTGCCTGCCAAATGTTCCTGCCATAAATCCAGTGCTGCCATGGAACGGGTTTCGCCGCGCTGCCCGGCTAAAGCAATAGTCCGGGGTGTGTTGAGAAAGCACAAAGGTTCGCTTTGAACCATGCGCTTGGTAATGCCATATTTGACCATCTCTACGTCACACAATATCGGCGCGGACTGTGTAAGGGCAGCCAAACCGGCGGCACAAGCGTCCGCGCTGAAACGGATATGCTGAAAAAGGTCGGGCACACCACAACTATGCACCATGCGCAGGGCGACTTGCTGTTCTGCCGGACTCAGGTGGTCAAGCTCCAACAGTTCACGGATCTGCCAGAAGCTTTCCTGCTCAATGCGGGTGGGATCTTGGATGTACTTATTCATGATGTTAGGGAAAAAACAGGCATTAAGTGATTAGCTCAATGTCTGTTTTCATTATGCTTATTAAGATAATTTACGCCTATCTTTTCCAAATATCCATATCAATTTGACCGCGTAATTCAGGATAATCCTCAGCGTGGAAGGTCGGCTTGTTGCCTGCTTTTTTCTGGGCGAAATAATCATTAGTTAATTTCACCACCGTACCGGATAACAAGACAATCGCCACTAGGTTAATCGTCGCCATTAAGCCCATTGAGGCATCCGCCGCATTAAAGACGGTTGTCACCTGCTGAACCGCACCCCAAATCACCATAGCCAGCAAAGCACAGCGCAAAAGGGTAAAACCGACCTGATTACCAGCGCCTAAATACGTAAGCGCATTTTCTGCATAGGAATAGTTACCAATAATCGAGGTAAAGGCAAAAAACAAAATGGCAATGGCAACAAAGTGCATACCTGCCACACCAATATGCGCTGACAATGCTTGTTGTGTTAATTCAATACCGGTTAAACCCGATCCAGGTTCAAGCAGGCCGGATAACAAAATCATTAATGCCGTTGCGGTACAAATCAGTAACGTATCAATGAAAACGCCCAGTGCTTGCACGAATCCTTGTGATGACGGGTGATGCGGTACAGGCGTGGCAACTGCGGCGATATTAGGGGCTGAACCCATACCGGCTTCGTTGGAGAATAATCCGCGTTTAACGCCATTCAGCATCGCCGCTACGATACCCCCGGTGACACCACCAACCGCCTCCTGTAGGCCAAATGCACTTTTAAAAATCAATGCCAAAACTTCAGGTACAACAGTAATATTCATGATTAATATGACAATGGCCAACAATAAATACAAAATCGCCATGACCGGAACAATGACCTCGGCAACGCGAGCAATATTGCGAATGCCTCCAAAAACGACTAAAGCGGTAACCACAGCAATACCAATGCCAACATACAATTTATCGAAACCGTAGGCATTACTTAAAGCGGAAGAAATCGAATTCGCCTGTACTGCATTAAACACTAAGCCAAACGAAAGAATCAAAGCCAATGAAAATAACGCCGCAAAAAAGCATGAATTTAATCCTTGAGCAATATAAAAGGCTGGGCCACCTCGATAAGTCCCCGATTCGTCTTTGATTTTATAAAGCTGTGCCAGCGTACTCTCCGAATAAGCGGTTGCCATACCGACCAAAGCCACCATCCACATCCAAAAAATAGCACCAGCACCGCCTAAATACAAAGCCACAGCAACACCAGTCAAATTACCTGTACCGACACGAGAAGCCAACGAGATAGTCAACGCCTGTACTGGCGTAATACCCGACTGATCCGTTTCCCCCTTATCAAAAACGGAAGCAAACAGTTCCTTAAAATGCAAAAATTGTAAAAATTTCAAACGCAGGGTAAAAAATATCCCCACGGCCAGTAAACCGTAAATAAGGATATAACTCCAAAAAATCGTATTTAAAAAGCCAATAATGCTATCAATGGCCGCCATAATATCACCTGTAAATTAAAAGAACTGAGAAAATAGATAACATTTGTTACCAACCTTATCATTATAAAACAATATGGTTTTTTATGGGAACAACAAATTAAACTTTTAAGTAAAAAATTTATAATCTTACAGAACGCATTGATAGTTAAATCATCATAAAATAAAAATATCGTATCAAAACAATCAACTCACCATTTTTTGCAATGGCTCGCTTTCTCAACTAAACGTTGAGCTACTAGCTCAAACCAGCAAAGAAGCGAGCCAAGATACACTCAAACGCACACTCAAAAAAACGCTACACCTACAAACCTTGCCACCAACCCAACCCTGACAGCACAAAAACCAAATAGGAGTGCTTTCAAGTCAAAGCAGTGATTAACCCAGTAACCAGTCGTATAGCAACTTTAGGAAACGCAAAAGTTGTGCCTTTTTTCACTTTTCGTACTGAAAACGGTTACAAATTACGTTTTTTACCGGCCTTACAAAAGGAAATCTTATGATACCTACACTCTATAATCTTCTTGCCCCTAACCGATTAACCGAGATTGTTGATATTGGAGCTAACTTAGTTGATGGTGACCCGCCTTATAAACCTATGCTGGCCTCAGGTTTATGCAAAGTCACAGGATTTGAGCCACAAGAAGTCGCATTGTTGCAGCTTAACAGCAGAAAAAGCCCCAACGAACATTATTTGCCTTACGCAATAGGCGACGGTGGTAAGCATACCTTAAAAATTTGCCAAGCTTCTGGCATGACCAGTTTGCTTACTCCTAACACAACAATGCTCGATTTGTTTGAGCCATTTACAGAGTTCGGAAAAATTATTAGCGAAGTTCCTCTAAAGACTAAAAGACTAGATGATATAAGCGAAATTAGGCATATCGATTTTCTTAAAATTGATATACAGGGTGGTGAACTGTCCGTCTTCCAACATGGTAACGCTAAACTAAATCAATGTGTCGCTATACAAACAGAAGTATCCTTCATGCCTTTATATGAAGGCCAACCAACCATAGGTGATATAGATTCCGAGATGCGTAGCATGGGCTTTGTCCCTCATCACCTTGCAGAGTTGAAGCGATGGGCTATTAAAGAAGATGTGCGTTATAAACCAAACCAATTATTAGAAGCTGATATCGTGTTTGTCAGAAATTATTCTAAGCCCGATAACTTAAGTGAAGAACAACTGAAACATTTAGCTCTTATCGCTCACTATTGTTACCATTCTTGTGACTTAGCATTGTTTTGTATTTCCATACTGGAGGAACGCGGAAAACTTGAACCAGGAACTAGACAACAGTATAAAGATTTCGTCAATGAGAGTTAATTTTTTTCTCAAACAGTCCGATTTTTTACTAGAATCGATAATATTGATGCAGCATTAATTCCAAAATCTTGCCTAAACGGTTTAACATAGTCGCCTGATTCAATAAATAGGCATAACATGACTGACGCTAATAACAAAAATAATCATCCCAAACTACTCCATCCCCGCTATTGGCCTACTTGGCTAGGAATGGGTCTTTTGTGGCTCACCGTCCAATTACCTTGGAAATGGCAAATGTGGCTGGGCAAGCAACTAGGTTTGTTGCTGTTTTATACACTGAAACAGCGACGCTATATTTGCTGCGTTAATCTGGAGCTGGCTTTTCCCGATCAAACCCCAACAGCCCGACAAGCACTTAATCGACAACATTTCATTTCATTAGGACGTGGTTTGCTAGAAACTGCATTAAGTTGGTGGGGGCGTTCAAGTACCTTAAAACAACTCGTAACGCTTGAAGGTCTGGCAAACCTAGCAGAAGCGCAACAGTCTGGAGGTGTCATTTTACTGAGTGCTCACTTTACCAGCCTAGAAATGGGTGGCCGTTTATTAGCACCGTATCTACCTTTGCACGTTGTCTACCGCCCACATCAGAATGCAGTAATTGAACAGTTAGTCGCCAAGCTACGAGCCAAACGCTATGGCAAGGCTATTTCACGCGACAATATCCGCACTATGCTGCACAGTCTCAAACAAGGCTATGCGGTGTGGTATGCACAAGATCAGCATTTTGATCAGAAAAATAGTGTATTTGCGCCCTTCTTCCAAGTCGAAGCAGCGACCAACACAGCAACCAGTCGTATAGCAACTTTAGGAAACGCAAAAGTTGTGCCTTTTTTCACTTTTCGTACTGAAAACGGTTACAAATTACGTTTTTTACCGGCCTTACATCCGTTCATACTGACACCGTCCGTATTAACCGGATCATTGAACAACAGGTACAGGCGTATCCAGCGCAATACCTGTGGACGCACCGGCGCTTTAAAACCAGCCCGGAGGGTAACAATCGTTACCAAAATCACCGACGCGACTATCCAAATAGTCGCTGCTAAACCAAAGGATTTACCCCATGCAAATCGCACCCAATATTGTTGCCAGTCTCAGCTATACCCTAAAAAATGATCAAGGCGAAATTCTGGATCAGGCTAATGCGGAACACCCTTTCGTCTACCTGCATGGTGCGAACAATATTATCCCAGGTCTGGAAAAAGCGCTAAGCGGCAAACAAGCCAAGGACACTTTGAAAGTCAGTATCCAAGCAGCCGATGCTTATGGCGAGCGTGATGAGCGTTTGACCCAAGAAGTACCTCGTAACATGTTCGCAGGCATAGACGATACGCAGCTCTTTCCAGGTGCACAGTTTCAAGCACAAACCAACGCAGGTACGGAAGTGATTACCGTTACTGCCGTGAACGATGATACGGTAACCATTGATGCCAATCACCCACTAGCCGGTGAGACTTTGCATTTTGATGTCACTGTTTTGGATGTTAGAGAAGCCACTGAGACTGAAATGGCACACGGCCATGCTCATGGTTCCAATGGCCATCATCATCACTAAGAACCTAAAAACCGTTAAAAATGCAAGCCTGTTTCAAGCAGGCTATCGCTTTGTAGAGTTCTGCACAAAAATGGACACACTCTGCTAAACTCTCCCACATTTTTACAGTCAAAACCCCCATTACAGCATGATAACCAAGGAGTCTGACATGCCCTTGCTCAAATTGCCCGCTATGCTCGCTGCTGCGTCGGCATCCCTGCTGCTAATCAGTGTGATGAGCTCACCTGCTCATGCCGTTAATTGCAGCCTCTCCTATTACTGCTACCGCAGCATGACGCCCGGGCCTGCCCCAGAAACCAGCACAACACCTGCCACGCCCGTGCGGGTACGTACTGCACCCAATGGTGATCGTCTAGTAACACGCCCTCGTACACCACGAAACCGCCCCAATGCTTCAGCCAATCAAAATGAACAACAACGCTTGGCGGCAGAACGTCGTGCTCAACAGCAGCGCGAACAGCAACAACGCCTAGAAACACAACGCCGTGCACGACTAGAACAGCAGCGAGAGCAACAACGGCTTGCCGCTGAGCGTCGCGCCCAACAACAGCGCGAACAGCAACAACGCTTAGAAGCGCAACGCCGCGCGCAACTAGAACAACAACGTCAGGAAGCACAACGCCGCGCCCAATCGGAACAGCAGCGTACCCCACAGAACAATCATCGCGCTACGCCCACAGTAAACCCACCTACAGCCGCTGTTAATCGCACACCTAGTACAGAAGAGCAGCGCTTAGCAGCAGAACGCCGTGCTTTACAACAAGCTATGCGCGAAAGAAACCGTAACCAAGCACAAGCAACTCCGCAACCCACAACACCGACACCCCCTGCGAGTAATAATCAAGCTCATCATCAAACTAATCCGCGTGGCGTACTAAGCGCCAACACGACAGAAACTAACGCTGCAAGCTGTAATGAGTTAATTGATCGACAAAAAGAAGTCGAACGCGACGCGATTATTGCCGCTCGGGAACGACGCCGCCAAGAATCACAAGTATTGTTTCGTGCAGCGGCTGAATTACGTCTTCAAGCTCGCCGCCAATCTTGCCCGCTGCCCTAAGCAGGCAAGACAGGCTTATTGTTCGCTTTACACTTTACTCCGTCAGCATTTGCATTTGCTGTTTTTTTGACTTACGACTGCTGATACGATAAATCACCGGAATGGCGAACAAGGTTAAAACGGTAGAGAAACCCATACCCCAAACGATGGCGGTTGCTACTGGCCCCCATAGCAGTGAGTGACCGCCCAAGCCCGTGGCTAATGAAAGCAAACCAGCAATAGTCGTCATGCTCGTAATCAAGATAGGAATTACCCGCCGCCGTGCAGCATATACCGTCGCATGTAATATAGACATACCCTGTTCACGGCGGTCATTAGCGGCTGAAATCAATACAATCGCGGCATTAACAGCAATGCCTGCCAAGGCTACCACACCATACAGCGTATAGAGACTCAAAGGATTTTGCGTGACCAACAAACCTAAAATAACGCCGGTAAATGCCATCGGCACCGTAAACAAAATCATAAAAGGCTGCCAATAACTACGGAATTGCGTTCCCAGAATCATGTACATCAAGCCCACGCCAAACAAGAACAATATGCCAATAGCATCCAAACTTTCCTGTATGTCATCTAATTGCCCAGAAAAATCCAGCTCAATATTAGGAAATTGATTCTTATACTGCTCCCAACCTTCCCGTAACTGCGCATTGGCTTGCACCGCATCCATAGAACACACGTTATAATCCCGCTGCGTGCCTTTTAACATAGGCTGAAGGCGACACTCATAAAAGGGTTCATTATCCCGTTTGACCAAGTCAGCTTCTAGGGTAATGGCGCGACGAAAATTATAATGCCGAATATTCCCCAAAGACGTATTACGTTGCTCCTCTAGCAGCTCGCGTAACGGAATACTGCCGCCTTCAGCTAAAGGCATACGAAAATCCAATAAATCACCAACACTGCTCAAGTTTTCGGTAGCTGCCTGTACCCGCAGTTCCAGCTTTTCGCCCTGATCCTGCATATCGGCAACCACTTCACCGTCCACCAACAAGCGCAGTGTGCGTACCACTTCACTAGAAGGAATACCTGCACGGCGAATGGCATCGTGTCGCAAGCTCAAAGACATCTGCATACGTCCAGCATCCGCGTCATCGCTCACATCACGGACACTTGGGTTTTCTTCCAATAAACGCCGCAAGACAGCCGTAGCCCCTTGAATTTCGGCGTAGTCATCACCACGTACCTTAACACTAATCGCCTTGGATGCAGGCGGTCCGCCACTCAGTTCCAGAAAATTAATATGGGCAGCGCCCGAGACGCCCGTAACATCCTCACGCATCTCTTCAATAATGGTTTTGCCTCGCCGTGCGCCCTCCGATAACGGCTTCAAACTCACAACAATCTGACCATAACGATCCCCATATAGCGGTTCCACTTCGGTAAACATCATGCCGCTATAAGCAATCACTGAACGTACATCCTGTTCTTGTAGATGTTTACGCGCTTGTGCCTCGACCTCCAGAATCTTTTGCATAGTTTGATCCAGGGAGCTGGTTTTAGGCATTTCCACATTGATGTAAAACAAACGCAAACTGTCTGCTGCAAAGAAATTCATGGGGATTAAGCCAGCCCCTACAACACCAACCGCGCCCAAAAACATCAAAATAACCAATATCAAAGTTGTTATCGGGTAACGTAAACATTTGATTAATAAAAGAGCGTATTTTATTTGTACCCAATGGGTCATTTTTTGTCTGAGACGCTGTGAGCGCGAAGGCTTGCTCGTATCTCCGGCAAAAGTCGCCACATGCGCAGGTAGCAGCCAAAAAGCTTCCAGCAAACTAATCAGCAAAGCCAAAGACACGACCATAGGAATAATGCGCATAAAATCGCCCAAAATGCCTGGCAATAGCATTAAAGGCAAAAAAGCCGCAATCGTTGTCAAAACAGCCGTCGTCACAGGCAAGGCGACTTCACTCACACCTTCCACAGCAGCCTGCAAGGGTGCCATACCATGCTGTAAGCGATAATAAATCGACTCCACCACCACGACTGCATCATCCACTAACATGCCTAATACAATCACAATACCCAACAAGACAGTGACATTGAGCGTTTCCTCCATCATACCCAGCACCCAAAAAGTAGCTGCCAAGGTAAAAGGAATCGCCAATGTCGTCATAAACGCCACACGCCACCCTAAAAATAACCAAGCCACCACCATGACCAAGCACAAACCCAAAACAGCATTGCTCTCCATAATATTCAAAGCTTCCCGCGTCGGGATGGTCTGGTCATCCACCAAGATCAGCTCCACGCCTGTAGCCGCGCTACGCTCATTACGCTCTTCGATATAAGTCTTTAGCTCTGCGAGTAAATTCAGCGTATTGGTCTTGTCTTCTTTCATAACCGCCAGCATGACCGCAGGCTCATTCTCAAGGCGTACTTTTTGGCTTGCTTCGGCACGCGCCCTTTGCACATCAGCCACCCGAGACAAAGCGACCTCGCCGCCAATGCCAGTGACCGGCAAACCAGCCAGCACAGCCGGATCGCTACTTTTACCGACCAAGCTCACTAACCAGCTTTCTTGATCAACTTTAATCGTACCGGCGGATAAATCCTGAAACCAAGCACGAATCGTGTCAGCTAATTGCCCCGGCGTTAGCCCTAGGGACTCCAAAGCTTGCGTATCAAAACGTACTTGTAGCTCAGGATCATCCAAGGCTATTGCATCCACCCGATCCACGCCTTTAATTTGCTCTACGGCTTTACGCACATTGCGCGCTTGTATGCGAAGATTTTCATCATCACTAATACTCTGCACAGCAATCATGGCAGCGGGGAAAGCATTGGCGGTGGTAATTGCCAGTATGACAGGCTCTATGGCTTCGGCAGGAAACTGCCGCTCTGCATTTTGAATTTCGCGGCGCAAATCAGCAATACGCTTATCAAAAGTACGCTCGTCAATATCATTGAAACGTACCAAGAGGCTAGACACATTTTCGCGGCTATTGCTATTCACAAATTTAATATCAGCAATACCGCGAATGGCGTCTTCCAGCGGATCGGTAATACGCTTTTCCACATCTGCTGCACTCGCGCCGGGCAAGGCAGTAATTATTGAAATCCAGTTAAAATTAATCGTCGGGTTCTGTTGGCGCGGTAATAGGCTGTAGCTCATAAAACCAATCACCAGCACCAAGGCAAAACTCAAATTAGCCAGTACATGATTTTGTAACAGGCGCTTATACATAAATTAACCCTGAAGCTTTATTCTTCTGTTGTGGCGGCAGAAACCGGACGAATAGCCTCGCCATCCCGTAAACGAATCCGATTCTGATCAATCAATAGTGTATCCGGCGATAAATCGGTGAGTACAGGTTGCCCTTCCAAAGCATTAGGCAAAGGGTAAAAACGCGCCTTGCCTTCTTTTGCGAGCAACACGCCCAAACGACCCTCACGACGCAAGACCCAACTGGACGGAATAGCAGGTAAACTGCCCTGCCACACAAGGCGTCCTGTTTTACCCGCAGGTAAACTGTGTTTATCCGTGATACGGAAACGCACTTCCTGCGTGCGTGTATTGCCAATCACTTGCCCGATCACTGCACGCTGTTGAATAGCGTAATTTTCACCCTCTACCACAAACAGCAAGTTTTGAATCGATGCCATATCACGGATGTCATCTGCGGTCAGGTTAGCCGATAACTCCAAAGCCTCCGTTTGTAATAATTGAAACGCTGGACTGGCAGGTGTAGCCATTTGCCCTAATTGCAAAAAACGTGCCGTAATTTGCCCTGCGAAGGGTGCTTTGATCTGACAGCGCTCTACCGTAATTTCAGCAGCTTCCTGCTGCGCCTGAACCGACTCCAATTCCGTACGAGCGGTGCTCAAATCAGCCTCCGCCGCTAATAAATCCGCTTGGGCAGAGCTTACTTCGACCGTAGCCGAGGCTAATTCAGCTTGACTGGCGTTCACATCCTCCAGAGCCGCATTATAAGCACTTTGAGCTGACTCAAAAGCAGTACGAGCCTGATCCAGTGTATCAACAGGAATCAAAGCATCTTGGCGCAGCTTTTGATTGCGTTGTAGTTGAGTTTGCGCCAATCTTAATTGCGCTTTAGCAGAAGGCAAACGTGCTTGTACCGCAGACAAACGCGCTTGAGCCGCCGGCAAGCGTGCCTCAGCTGACTGAATACGGCTAGCCGTAGAATCGGTGCGTGCCTTAGTCGCTGCAATACGGGCTTGTGTCGTTACAACGGCAGCCTGTGCCTGACGCAAGCCTACCATTGCATCACGACAATCCAACCGCGCCAATACGTCCCCTTTGCTGACTTTGTCGCCCACGTTCACGCTGACAGCACTCACTTGTGCTGATAACTGCGGGCTAATGGCAGCGTCATTTAAACTAACGACCGTAGCAAGTACATCGCGCTGTATAGGCACAGTAATATCGCCCAAACGCTTTAGCGTGACAGATACCGCAGCAACTTTATCCGCTGAATCTGCTGAACTAGCATCCGACTCGGCAACTTGTGCCCAAAGAGAAGACTGCGGCAATAACAGGACTAAAAACAGCACCATGCAAAGCACAGTTTGCAACCCTTGGAAATGACGTTTTTTCATTGATTAATTACCCAAATGGAATATTGCTAAATGTACAAGCAGCCAGCCCTTTTAATTAAGCTGAATCACTATCGCTTGTTACTTTAGCATTGGTTGCTGTCTTACAACCTGTAAAAAAACAAACATTATCACCGTCCAAAGCATGCTTGGCACGAATCGCCTCAGTGCTTGGAAGCCCTACAGCAGGTAGTGTTTTCGCTAATTTGGACTGGATCGTTTCTTTAACAATTTTTTCCTGCTGTGGTGTGGTTTCATCTGCACCGTAAAACACGCCAAAACCTAACAACAGAATACTGGCATACCAACACCAAAAGCCGATTTCCTGACCTTGTACAGGTGTACTAAAATGGCTACCCGGAATCAGATCAAACCAAAATGCTTGGGTAGCGACTAACATACCTAGCCCGGAAATAATGGCGGAAAAAATGGGGCGCGTATACATGGTGAGTACACCCATCAACATCATTAAATTGGCATACCAAGCAAACTGGAAGATAACCAATCCCATCCAACCCGTCACAAAAACCCAATAGCCCATGATATTGCCATAAGGCGTAACAAATACAGGCAGTCCAAACGCTGCAATCCACAAAAATCCGGCTAAAAATAAAGCTGCCGTAGATAGGGAGAGCTGTTTTCTTCGACTTCTTCTCATGACTGCATCCATACTCTTAACTTTTCATTGGGGTGAAAACGCTAATTATAAATCCTTACAACAAGAATGTATGGTTTTTTACAATTTTCGGCTGAGCCAGCCATATAACTGCCCTCCAATAAAGCCTATCATTCAAGCAATTGGGGCAGCCCAGCCATCAAGCACTCATTCGGTGTTCTACCTGACACACCGAAATAGGATAAAGTTAACCTAATCGAAGTGTCTTATGCGCATGGAGAAAGAAACATTAAAAAAGGCCAGTGCCTTTCCATAAGACCCTGAAAAATGAGTGCTACGAGATCATGTTCAGGCGTAAACTCTACACCACACTGGGTGCTATACGTCAATCATTGGTATTTTACAAGAAGAAGATTTTTCTGATTCTGGACAACTTGAAAGTCCATCCTGCCAATCAGGTCAAGGAATGGGTGAAAGCACGCCGCGGCCTGATTGAATTATTTTTTCTTCCGGCTTATTCGCCCGACTGGAACCCGGATGAACATTCGAGCATTGCTTATGCAGCATAGTCAGACATTTTTATGTCTGGGTTAATATATATTTATAGTATAATTTTATTTTTTCGCTTTCCCATATGGCCTTGATGTTATGTATATGAATTTGCCATTATTAAATTCATAGAATTCAACAATATCATGACCATCCGTTTCTGATGTCTCCAATTCCCCTGCAAATATCATTAATCTACTATTTAGTTTATATATATGTTCTTGGCCACTTTCATCTTCAAATTCTTCTTTAAGAGGATAAACAGAGGCAAGTACAACTGGCCATGGATAGGCTTGACCTGTTTTTGCATCAATTATCGCTCCTGTATTACACCCCCCAGTACCACACCCCCAAGCAGTAACAATGTAATGTCCAGCAAATGTGGATTTTCCATGTTTGATTGCATATTTTAATCTCGTTCTATACATTTTCCCAAATTCGTCCATTACTAATGGATGATTCTTTCCTTTATATATCTCTTTTACTTTGTAATCTTTGAATTGAGGGATTTTTTCTTCAGAAAAGCCTGTAGATATTGAAGCAACAAATATTAACAATACGCCTAAAAGAACTCTCATAATACCTCCAAATAGTTAATGGATGTGGGGTATAAACAATCTAACAGTATACTACACGATCCGCTCCTTGAGATACAACACGCTTACCTCCGACTATCACCGTTTCCCTACCTTCTCGCCTCACTCTACTGAACCAGCCGCTTAATGTGCTCGGGTTGACATCAAGGGCAGCAGCCATCGCTAAACGCTTATAGCCCTGATCTTGCATATGAAAAGCGGTGCGGCGTTTTTCGGATAGCGCTTCCAGACTTAAATGCCGATTATCTGTTTCTCTCATGACTTCAGTTTAACACCGAATATCAAAATATTTTCAGCAAGTCATGAAAGTTTGCTCATGAAGATAGCATGGTGGCGGAGCGTGTCCTATGAAAGTCATCAGCGTTGACACCGGACAACCACCACCCATCCACTTAGCATTGTCTTGCCAGCTCAAATCCTCTAAGTTTTAGGCTAATCCATTATAAAAAAACCCCAAATCATGCTTAAGATAATCAGCCTGTATTCAGCCCGTGCCATTCGGGAAAAAGTTCATTGGCTATTGAAGGCTTTCTGCTGTGTAGCTTTATTATTGCCTGCAACATTAAAAGCTCACACTGATCATCCTGTATTAAGTCAACCCAAGCCCTTACCATTAAGTGATCAAGCTTTAGCGCTTCCGCCCATAGACCCAACGGCAAGCGTACTGCGTAAATCAGACCTTAAGCTGACACCTGCCGACCATACAGGGGGTTGGACAATTGATACCACCGACCGACTACAAGTACGCTCTTTCTTCAATACGGTCTATCAAGCGTCTAAAAACACGCCAATGGCGTGGACGGGCGATGTGTCAAACTGTAACCCCGGTCATACCGGCATAGATTATCAAAATGCAGTCTTGGCACGCATTAATTACTATCGTGCCATGGCAGGCGTACCCGCCAATATTGTCTTTGATCCAACGCTAAATGCAAAAGCTCAGCAAATGGCTTTAATGATGAGCGCGCAACAAAACATTAGCCACGCACCACCGTCTAGCTGGCATTGCTATACCGCCGACGGCGCGGATGCAGCCGGACACTCAAACTTGTCTATAGGCTTGACAGGCTGGGAGGCTATAGATGGACAGGTCAGAGACAATGGTGACAATAATGCTACGGTTGGCCACCGCGTTTGGCTGTTTCTGCCACAAACAGAAACCATGGGGCTTGGCAACGTAGCGGCATCCAGCACATCCAACGAACAATGGTGGAGTGCCAACGCGGTCTGGGTTTACAGCGATGAGTATAATAATCCGCCACCTCCCAGCCGCGATGGTTTTATTGCTTGGCCGGTCAAGGGTTACAACCCCTTCCCTATTGTGCCAATACGTTGGTCATTTACTTATCCGAATACTGACTTCAGTGAAGCATCAATCCATATTACGCAAAACGACACGACGATTCCGCTTAGTATTGACCGCGCTGATAACTGGCTGGTCTGGCGGCTTCATGACACTGAAGCCGCTATTGATACATTGTGGCCGCGTCCTTCCCAAGATGAGCATTATACGGTACACATCAGCAATGCTGTGGTGAATGGTCAAGCGCAAAGTTTTAGTTACACCGTTAGTATATTTGATCCTCTAGTCGCTGCCACCGACGAAACAAAGCCTTACCTTACAGGTAATACCAGCCCCGAAGCTGGTAACAGCGCAACCTACACCATTAACACCGTTGATGGCGCACTAGGCTATACAGCCCGTATTGCCGAAATACAAGCAGAAACTGCTAGCTATACGGCTAATTCCGGCACACTTGCCATACTGGATCACAGTAGCAATCTTTATGAATTAAGTTATTGGGGTGATGGTGCCAATGGCTCAACAGTTTATCGCCTCGCCCCTGAAAGTGAGTTTGAATATTTTATACTGGGACGTACTTACATTTCTTCCAGCACGAGCACCTTGCAATTTCAATCTAAGCTGGGTTATGCCACGACAGAACAGATCGCCAGCGTTGACATTAGTATTGATGGAGGGCTTAACTGGGAAAACTTATTCAGTCAAACAGGTTCGGGGCAGAGCACAGCACCGACAGATCAACAATTTATCGAGCGTAATCTACCGCTAAGCGACTATGCCAATCAGTTTGTCAATATCCGTTTCAGCTTTAGGCACAATGGTTATCACTTTCTTGGACATGAGCCTTATGTCAGCTTTTTGGTAGATAATATTCACCTCGACAAAACTGATTACATCAGTAGCGAACAGCAGCTCAGCGTTAATCAGAGCAGACAGATCAGCTTTACTCCCAAGCCGAATACCCGCTATGCCTTATCTGCCCAAGCGATTTTATGGGAAGCTTACACTGGCATGGAGTGGAGTCAGGCGCTTAGAGTGAAAGCCGCCGCAACAACGAATGAAGCCCTCACACTACAACTGCGAGCATATTTACAGGGCGCTTATGACTACACTAAGCAGACCATGCGTGACTCGCTACGTGCTCTTAAACTATTACCCCATAGTCAACCTTATGCAACGGCTTCTTTTGAATATAACGGCACAGAAACACTAGATAGTGCTTTATTCTTACTAGAAGATGAGCATGCGCCAGTAGATTGGATTTTGGTCGAATTACGCGATAGCAATAACCCCAGCCTGATCATCGCCCAGCAGGCCGCTTTACTGCAAAAAAATGGGGATATTGTTGACCCTATAACAGCCGCCACGACCTTGAGTTTCCCTCAGGTACAGGCCGGTCATTACTATATTGCGCTTAGACACCGCAATCACTTACCTGTCATGAGTTCAAACGCTCAAACACTGAGTCATACGCCGATCAGCTTGGATTTCACACGTCCAGATACTGCGGTTTATGGCACAGATACACGTCGCTTTATTAATACAATGGCACTCATGCAAGCCGGTGATGCTAATAGTGACGAGCAACTCATTGCCAGTGGACCTAATAACGATGCCAGACATTTGCTAATCAATGTACTCACTTCAGCAAACAATCCCCTAAAAAATGCCAATTACCGCTTGCAAGCATACCTCGCTTCGGATTTGAATATGGACGGCTACACTTTATATGCTGGTGCCAATAATGACCTGACTTTATTGATCAGTAATGTGCTGCAACAAACAGCCAACCAATATTACGCCACTAACTATATTGTCAAAGGCAACTTGCCATAAGTCCATAACAAGCAACAAAGTACTATACAGGCAGTCTCAACCAATAACCTGAGGCTGCCCAGTATTCTCTAGCATGCTAAACCATAGCTCTCCGGTTGGATTGACACGGCGTACTTGTCCCTCCAGTGCTCGCATGGGTATATGCGTCAAACGACCATTCCAGTCACCAATCAACATACCCCCTTTGCCTGCCATACCGGCATGTACCGCAGCACGAGCTAGTTGATCACAATACAACTGATCTGATGCGGTGGGCGGTGAGGAACGAATCAAATAACTAGGCTCAATATACTTCAAACCAAAAGGCATGTTTTTGCCTTTAAAATAATCATTAAGACGCTGCTTTAAAAACAAACCAATATCGCCGAGTCTAGCATTACCAGAAGCATCAGTACCCTCGCCGCGCACCATGTTTTGTCCTGCACCTTCTGCAACCACAATGACAGCATGATGCCTTTCCTGTAAGCGTCTTTCCAATAAAGCAAACAGCCCATTTTCGCCTTCCAGCTTAAAATCAGATTCTGGTAACAAACAAAAATTAGCATTCCCCGAAGTAATACAAGCGGTCGCTGTAATAAAGCCTGCATGTCGCCCCATTAACTTGACTAGCCCTACCCCATTAGACATTCCTTTAGCCTCTATTTCAGCCACATTAATAGCTTTAGTCGCCTCACCCACCGCTGTATCAAAGCCAAAGGTGCGGCGAACATAGCTAATATCATTATCAATGGTTTTAGGAATGCCAATAACGGCGATAGCCAAGTGACGTGCTCGAATTTCCCGCCATAAACGATCAGCTCCGCGCATTGTGCCATCACCACCAATTACAAACAGCATTTGTATGCCCATGCGCACCAAGCCATCTACTAAGGCCGATGTAGGTGGCGTACCCCGCGAAGAACCTAAAATCGTTCCTCCCAAAGCTTTAATATCGGATATAACATCAGGGGTAAGGGTTAAAGGAGGAGCCCCATCCTTCCCCAAACCATGATAGCCATAGCGAATCCCCAAAATATCTTGGCAGCCATACACATACCATAGCTGCATGACTAAGCCCCTAATCACAGCATTAAGACCCGGGCACAAGCCGCCGCACGTAACAATAGCAGCACGCACTTTGCTCGCATTAAAGAACAAGTATTCACGCGGTCCAGCTAACTCAAACGTCGCCTCATCGAGCAGATCGAACCCTTCATCATGGCAATTCACTTCCGCGTGCAGTAGCATACGCTCACTATCAGTACGGCAACGAAAAGCCAGCATTTTTTTCAAGGGACTGGGATAAGTCCGTGTGCCAAGTTGCTCTATGGTAAACAGTGTCATGAAGTCTCTTCTCTATGGTGTGAGTCATCTATTATCGAATGATTTATTTAAGCTTGTAAAATAAAATACTAGTCACTCAAATGTTGTGACATTGTACCCTGTTAACACTAACACTATCATAAACTGGCAGGAGTAATAGCAAACCATGTTGGTCATTTTAGGTCTTGCTTCGGTGATCATTTTTGTACTTTCGCTAATAACACTACCTTGGCTACTGGCCAAAATACCGCTGGACTACTTTCAGCGCCCGCCAAGAGATGTGTCTTGGCAAATGCTGCTCAAACCACAAAATTTATTACGTAATCTGCTGGGTATTCCGATTGTGATCGCCGGTATCGCCATGCTAGTCCTGCCGGGGCAAGGTTTACTGACTATATTTTTAGGCTTAGCGATTATGAACTACCCGGGCAAATATACCTTAGAACGCAAACTTATCGCTCGCCCGGGCGTCTTGAAAGCGGTCAATTGGCTACGCCAAAAAACCAACACACCGCCTTTGATTATGTAATATTGCCCTTCTCTAGAAGTGCGCGAACTTGCTTCCCATTTACAAACCCCTTTTTTAAGCACGCGGATGCTGAACAGGTGCAGGAAAAGCTTTGCGCAATGCCTTAATTAAAGACTGCACTTGCAATTCCACGCTGGTATTGATAATCCCCACTTCAGACTCAATAACACACTCGTCCAGTCTCAATTGATGATCCGCTAATACTTCCAAATGGCTGGCTTGTTCTTCCCAGTCCTGGAGCTGTTCTGCAACCACTTCGCGCATTTGTGGATTAACCCGTACGATTAGCTTTTTACTGCCGCGCACCAACTCCATACCACGACGCACAGTGCTTTTAACTAATTCAACATTATCAAAATCAGCGACAATCTGGCGCACAGCATCGACTACCACATCTGTCAAAGCTAACTCGACATCACGTAAGCTCTCATTCATACGCACGGTGAACTCCAATAATTGTTCAACCAGTTGATGATGAGCTTGTTCCCTGCCTTGTTGCATACCGCTTTGAATCGCCTTGGTCAATGCTTCGGTTGCACGTACCTCACGTTCATGCTCGCGCGCAGCCAACTTGCGCAATAATTCCTCATAGCTCACCAAATGCTTGTAATCTTCCGCTTTAAGGACAGATTTACCAGGCGGCAACTGTGAATCCAGCGGTTTAATTGAAACGAATTTGTCCATCGCTGTTGATCCCCACGCGAATTTCTATTGCTATTTTCTGTATCAGAGCAGCACATTCTTTATGGTGCCCCTGCAAATCACTACCGAGTGGGCGTATTTTTTTATATAGGCTATACCACTCATAGGGCAACTTCAGCATCAGGCGCTTGCGTAACGCTTGCGGATAGTCCTGTAGTGCTTCATGTAAACATAACAAGCCCGCAGCAATTAAGCTGTTTTTAGTACCTAAATGGTCAGGTAGTTGAATATCCAGTGCCATTTTCCCTTTCATCAGAGTGGCGCGGCTTTGCATAAACAGAAAAATATCATTGCCTAATTCCTTCTGTATCGCTTCTACTTCATCACGCACCACAATGCGACGTACTTTGGTGTAATAAAAAATAGCCCCCGTGTGCATAATCAACTTTTCCAGATCACTACCAGACCAAAGCGCAATACGTGTCAGGGAATTAGAAAAATTGAAGAAGACCTGATTTTCTAGGTTAAAGCGTTTTAGTAAATATTCTACGATGCGTTCAGCGCTACGCTGTTTACCTACTAGTTTCTTAATCAGCGGGCCGTCTGGCATCTGCTCCAGCCAACTATCATGCGTGTAGTGATCTGGGCGAAAATTAAACTCCCAAACCAAACGTGACAGCTTATTTTTGCGAGTAGCCTCTACCTGTTGATTGTCCATTATTATCTTAGTCGTTAAATTTCGACCATTATCAATCAAGCCAAAATCCTTGGCTAATCCCTCGGCGATAACTGGAAGCTTTCACTGGTCAAACGAGATAAGCCCTTATTATATTAGACACTGTGAACAAATTTATGGAGTGGCTGAAAACCTTACGTTATGCCTTAGGATTTTCGTTTTATCTAAGCCGTAGGTGTTCTATGCAGTCATACTTAAACTCACTGTTTAAGAGCCTCCAAGTCACGGTACAATTCCAAGACCTCCGGGTTCGCCAAGGCATGGATATTTTTCACTGGGCGGCCATGTACCACCTCGCGCACGGCCAGTTCGACAATCTTGCCCGATTTGGTACGTGGAATTTCCGCCACCTGAATCACCTTGGCTGGAGTATGGCGCGGTGAACAT
>PDWJ01001179.1_pt1 | contig 34445 bp, 22 predicted proteins | sample 1430881 | NCBI WGS metagenome assembly PDWJ01 (sample SAMN01162460, study PRJNA174530) | Oral metagenome, whole genome shotgun sequencing project. | biome: Marine environment; feature: Marine mammal; material: Swab sample of the gingival sulcus; isolation source: swab sample of gingival sulcus...
AGCGAGGCCGCGATGACGATTTCACCATCGGTGCTTAAAGCCGCCTTGCAGGCGGCCACGGTTTGAAGCCACCGCCTTTAGGCGGTTGAGAATTCACTCATTTCAAAAAACATCTTTCCAAAGGAATAGTCTATGTTGGAGGCAAAGGTGATGATCTTGTTACGGGAACCGAATACAACGATAAACTCATCGGCGGCACAGGGCAGGATACTTTGATAGGAGGAGAGGGTGATGATATCTTTGTTGTGCAGGGGCAAGATCTCCCTTCAATATACGATACTTTCTTCGGTAACGAAGGAACAGATTCTATTTTAGGTGGTGATAATGACGATACTATCAGAGTAAGAAACCTCAAAAAAGATACGCACTCTATTGAGGTCATAGATGGCGGTGGTGGAGAGAATGTTCTGGCCGGAACTGAAGGAAGTAACGTAATTGACCTGACAGGGACAGAAGTAAGAAATATTCATCGAATTGAATTAGGAGGAGGAGCTGATCAAATTCTCCTTAACAAGGATAGTATTTCTGATCTTTCCGGGATTACAATTGATGGAGGAGACAATCTTGACTGGATAGAGGGAAGCAAGCAGGCAGATGATATTGATTTAACTGAAATAACATTAACAAATATAGAAGATGTCTTTCTTGGAAACGGTAATGATACGGTTAAAGCTCCGACATCGGTCAGCGGCCCGGAAAGGTATTATGGCGGCGGCAATAACGATACCATTGATGGTCGAAAGGCGGGGCTTGGCCTGGAGCTTTATGGAGAAGCTGGCGACGATACGCTTTATGGCAGTGCGAATAATGATACCCTTGACGGCGGTGCAGACGCAGACCTTCTTGAAGGCGGTGATGGCGATGACATCTATTATACCACCGACGGCGATACGATAAAGGATTCGGACGGTCAGGGCAAGGTGTTTTTTGGCGGTCGTCTTACCGGAGGGACGCAGGAGGAGGAGGGCTCGCCGATATACGAGGGCGGCGGCAAGACATATCACTGGTCTGGGGGCAGCCTGACCGTTTCCGACGATTCTGGTTCGATAACCATCAAGGATTTTTCCAACGATGATCTCGGGATTCATCTGGAGAAAAAAGATCCCCCGCCGCCGAAACTGGACGCACCGCCGGCAGAAACAGGAGACCCGCTGGTGCTCGATCTGGGAGGTGACGGTATTCTGACCACCGGTCTTGCTTCCGGGATACATTTTGACCATAACGGCGATGGCTTTAAGGAACTGCAGTATCAACGACGGCGGTGAGCTGTTTGGAGACAATACCCGTCTTTTAGACGGAACTATTGCCGAACATGGCTTTGCGGCATTATCGGAGTTTGATGACCAGAAAGACGGTAAAATCGACAGGAGCGATGCGGTCTTTGAAAGGCTGCGTATCTTCCAGGATTTGAACCAGAACGGTGAGGTTGACGACGGCGAGCTGTTTGGCCTTGCAGAGAAGAAGATAGCCAGTCTGAACCTGACCTATGAGGAGTCCTGGTTTGTCGACAAGTTTGGCAATATCCATCGCCAGCTTGGCACCTATGTCACCGATTCTGGTGAAGAGCGGACGATGACCGATGTTGTCTTTACCCTTGATCTTGCCGATACCACCACCGAGATGCTGGAGGTTCCTGCAGATATAGCGGCCCTTCCGGACGCGGTGGGCTATGGCACGACCTACAGCCTGCATCAGGCGATGGTGCGTGACCAGAGCGGCCGGCTGCAGGAGCTTGTCGAGCGGTATGTGGCGAGCGATGACAGGCAGGAGCGTCAGGCTCTGGTGGAGAATATCCTCTATCTCTGGACCGGCGAGGAAGAGGGTACTGGTGAAGGTTTTGCCAAGAAGATACATGTGCTGGACTCCTTTTTTGGTGAGAGCCTTGGTAGTGCCTGGCTGCGTGCCACCGAGCGTTTTGATCAGCTTGTGGATATGGTGACCAACCAGCTGAGCCGCCAGTCGCATCTGAAAAAGCTGTTTAATAATATCACCTATAGCTATAACGAAGACGCCGATACCTGGGTTGGCCGTTATGATAATGTGGTGCCGGTTCTGGCGCGGCTGCTCGAAGGCGGTACCCGGGATAATCGCCAGCTTGTCCAGGAGTTTACCCAGTGCATCCGGGGCATCAACCCGTATAACGATCTGAACGGTGCGGCCTTTCGCACCGAGGTTGCCCGCTATATCGATGAGAATGCGGCGTTTGCCACTTACAGTACCGAGGTGCAGGGGCTCCTGGTCAGCCTTGCCGCCGGTGCCACAGATCTTGATGACCTGATGACAGGAGACGGTCTGCTTTACGGTTTTGCCGGCAATGACAGGATAACTGGCCGGCAGGGCAATGATACCCTGAAGGGTGGCTTGGGTGACGATATCCTGCGTGGTGGTGCAGGTGATGATATCCTGATTGGCGGTATCGGCAACGACGAGCTGGAAGGCGGCAGCGGCAACGATATCTACCGTCTGGCAAAGGGCTTTGGCCACGACAGCATTACCAATTATGACACGGATACCGGTCGTTTTGATTGTATTGTGTTTACCGACGATACCACGGCGGACGATCTTACCTTCAGCCGTCATGGGGAGACCCTGGTGATCACTGTTGCCGGCTCGGATGACCAGCTGCGGATCGAAAATCACTTCTATCTCGATGCCGGTGGCGGCTATGCGGTCGATCAGATTCGGTTTGCCGATGGTTCAAGCCTGGCTATCGGCTCTTCGAGCTTTGAGGTCCTCAACAGCGTTGTCAATACGATAACCGAAGAGGCGGATCAGCTGCATGGCTCTCTGGCCGACGACAGCATTGACGGCCTTGGTGGAGATGACAGTATATACGGCAAGGGCGGCAATGATACCCTGATTGGCGGTGCCGGGGACGATGTTCTCTCGGGACAGGACGGCAGCGACACTCTGGAAGGCGGGGCCGGTGATGATAGCCTTTCTGGCGGCAGCGGTGATGACGTTCTTTCCGGCGGCGCGGGCGATGACGAACTCCGTGGCGTTGCCGGTGTCAACACTCTTACCGGGGGCAGCGGGAATGACCACCTGGTCGGCGGCAGCGGTGTCGATACCTTCCGCTATGGCCTTGGTGATGGCAGAGACAGTATCTCCAACCGTAATGACTCCGGCGAAGGCTCTGATATTCTTGAGCTGACCGGAGGCATAGGGGTTGACGATGTGGCGCTGCGCCGGGAGTATAATAACCTTCTTCTGCGGATCTCGGATGGCGGTGAGATCTGGATAGAGAACTTTTTCTTAAACGAGTCGCCGTCGCTCAGTGAGATCCGCTTCGCCGACGGGAGTGGTACGGTCTGGACCCAGGAGCGGATCTTTGAACTGGTGCGTCAGGGTACAGCGGCGGGTGATTTCCTCTATGGCTCCGGCGGTGCCGATGTCTTTCATGGCCTGGAAGGAGATGACAGGATCGACGGATACAGCGGCGATGACCAGATCCATGGCGATGAGGGAAATGATTTTCTCTATGGTTCCGGTGGCAGCGATGAACTGCTGGGTGGTGCCGGCAATGACCGCCTTTCTGGCGGCACAGGCAGCGATACCCTGATTGGCGGTGCCGGGGTTGATATCCTGGCCGGTGACGAGGGCGATGATATCTATCTCTATTCCCAGGGATTTGGTCAGGATGTCATCTATAACCAGGCGTTCCATGGAGAGAGGGATGCCATTGTCTTCGATGCCGGTTTTACCACAGAACAGATCGTTGCCGAGCGCCGGGCCAACAACCTTGTGCTGAGCGTTGCCGGCAGCGAGGACTCAATCACCGTTGCCAACTACTTCCTGGGTATTGACGTGCAGCAGTGGTATCTGGTCGACGAGATCCGTTTTGCCGATGGAACCGTCTGGCGGGCCGATGATATCAAGCAGTTGACCGTACGACAGACGGCGGGCGATGATATTATTTACGGCTATCAGGAAGACAACGTCTTTGACGGCCTTGCCGGCGACGATGAGATCCATGGCGGCGGCGGTGCCGACCATCTGACCGGCAATACCGGAGATGACTATCTCTATGGCGACACCGGCGATGATACACTGCTTGGAAACAGCGGTGCCGACGTCCTTTATGGCGGTGCGGGTGATGATATCCTGGAGGGCGGCGCGGGTAACGATATCCTTTCCGGTCAGGGTGGCAACAACCTCTTCCGGTTTGCGGTCGGTTTCGGCAACGATAACATTATCGGAAACTATTACCTGCCGACGGAGACGGAGACCATCCATTTTGCCGCTGGAATCACCGCCTCACAGTTCAGCGTGCAACGAAAAGGCCGGGATCTTCTTTTGCAATCGACGATCTCTGATGACTCCCTGCGGATTGAAAAGTTTTTTCATCCGGGAAATATCAGGGCGGCGGGAACTCCCTTTGTCTTTGAATTTGCCGACGGTTCACATCTTGAATTTGACTCTCTGGTCAATCAGAGCCTGCTCACAACAGAGGGTGACGATTATCTGTTCGGCTATGAGGAGGACAATACCCTCGCCGGCGGTGCCGGCAACGATACCATTTGGGGCAATGGCGGAGCTGATATCCTTTCCGGTGGTTCTGGCAGTGATTTCCTGGAGGGTGGCGCCGGTGATGATCAACTTGCCGGTGACGAAGATGATGACCGGCTTTTGGGTGGCACTGGTAATGACCTGCTCGCTGGCGGTGCCGGGGCCGATAATCTCTCTGGCGGGGCTGGAGACGACACATTAACTGGTGGGCCGGGTGATGATAGCCTGTATGGCGGTGCCGGGAACGATATCCTGGTTGGCGGTGCCGGAGACGACTATCTGACCGGCGGCATCGGAGACGATGTGTATCGCTACAGCACCGGTTTTGGCAATGATCATATTGATAATTTCTACAATGCCAATACCGATGCCTTTGATGTGATCCTGTTCGATGAGACGATCAGCCCGGAAGATGTCAGGGCATTGCGAGAGCAGAACAATCTCAAGCTGCTGGTCACAGGTACTGGCGACCAGATCACGGTCAATAATTATTTCCACAGCCATGCCCGGGGCAATTACATTGTCAACGAGATCCAGTTTGCCGATGGAACTGTCTGGAATATCCCGACGGTCAAGGAACTTGTCTTACAGGCAACAGCGGATGCGGATGAACTCCATGGCTACGAGATGGATGATGTGATAGACGGCCTTGCTGGTGCGGATATTCTCTTTGGCCATGAAGGGGCCGATGCCCTCGCCGGCGGTGTCGGCAATGACACTCTTTATGGAGGTCTTGGCCGTGACACCCTTGTCGGTGGTGCGGGCGATGACAGCCTGCGAGGAGGGAGAGGCAGTGACAACCTGCAGGGAGGTGAGGGCAATGACCACCTTGATGGAGGTCTGGGCAGTGACACCCTTTTCGGTGGCGCAGGCGATGACAGCCTGCAGGGAGGGGAAGGCAATGACACTCTTGCCGGTGGTCTGGGCAGCGACTCCCTTTTCGGCGGTGATGGTAATGACAGCCTGCAGGGAGGGGAAGACAACGACATCCTGCACGGAGAGGCAGATCATGATACGCTCGCCGGCGATGCGGGCGATGATACCCTGTATGGCGGTCTGGGCAGTGACACCCTTTTCGGCGGCGCAGGCGATGACAGCCTGCAGGGAGGGGAAGGCAATGACACTCTTGCCGGTGGTCTGGGCAGTGACGTCCTTTTCGGCGGTGTGGGTGATGACAGCCTGCAGGGAGGGAGAGGTAATGACACACTCGTCGGCGGCAGCGGCAGCGATACCTATCTCTTTGCCCTCGGTGACGGCCAGGATGTGATAAACAATATCGATTCCTCAGACGGTATCGATATCCTGGCATTGCAGGCCGGGATCAGTCCGGAGGATGTGCGGATCAGACGGGTAGCCAATGATATGGTGGTTCTTGTCGGCGATGGTGCAGACAGGGTTACCGTCACCAACTGTTTTTATAACGAAGGCGATTCGGCTTACGCCGTTGACAGGGTTGTTTTTGCCGATGGCACCAGCTGGGATCTTGCGGCGCTGAAAGCACGTGCGATTCTCGGCAGTGAGCAGGATGACCGGCTGCTTGGTTTTGCGGAAAGTGATGAGCTGCAGGGTCTTGGCGGCAGTGATGAGCTGTTCGGGGCCGGCGGTGACGATATCCTCAGCGGCGGCGCCGGGGCTGACAGCCTCGATGGTGGAACCGGCAATGATCTTCTGCACGGTGACAGTGGTGATGATCTCCTCGACGGCGGCAGCGATGACGATACCCTTAGTGGTGGTACAGGCAATGACAGCCTCGATGGCGGTCTGGGCAACGATACCTACAGGTTCTCTGTGGGCGACGGCCAGGATGTGATCAGCAACCATGATACGGCTTCCGGCCGTTTTGATGTTCTGGAGTTTGGCGATGGCATTACCGAAGATACCGTTCGTGCCCAGAGGGTGGACAATGATCTCTGCCTGCATGTGGGTGAGGACGGCGAGGGTGTTGTGGTGGCCGGCTTTTTCACCGGAGACGGGCATGGCGGATATGCCATTGACGAGGTTCGTTTCTCTGACGGCACATCATGGGATATCGACAGGATAAAAGAGCTTGTCCTGCTTGGTACGGCCTCTGCCGACCTGCTCAAAGGCTTTGCCGATGCCGATACGCTAAAGGGTTTTGCCGGAGATGACGATATCGATGGCGCCGGCGGCGATGATGCGATTTACGGCGGTACGGGAAGCGACCTGCTCAAGGGCGGCACTGGCAGTGACAGCTATTACTTTTCCGCTGGCGACGGGCAGGATACGATGAACAACTATGATCCTTCGTCCGGGAGCCATGACAGGATAGTCTTTGCCGAAGGCATCGCAGAGGATGATGTCCTGGTGAAGCGAAGCGGCCAGGATCTGCATCTTGTTGTCGGTAATGGCGATGACCGGATCGTGGTCAGCAATTTTTTCGAAAACGATGGTCTTGGCGCTTACGGTCTTGATGAGGTCAGATTTGCGTCCGGGACCAGCTGGGATCTCGATCAGCTGAAAAAATTTGCGGTTCTTGGCGGTGCCGGCGACGATCTGCTTGTTGGCTACGCAAGCGGTGATCTGATGAAGGGCTTTGCCGGCAATGACACGATACAGGGCCTCGCTGGTGACGACGTTATCTACGGTGGTGACGGTGTGGACAGCGTCAAGGGCGGCACAGGTGCAGACAGCATCTTTGGTGGATCCGGCGCCGATATCCTCTCAGGAGATGCCGGGGCTGACACGATGACCGCTGGAGAGGGTGATGACACTGTCGATGGCGGTGCCGGGGCTGACAGTATTTTTGGAGGGCTGGGCAACGATGCTCTCAGAGGCGGCGCGGACGCTGACCGTATTGAGGGAGGAGACGGAATCGACAGCATCCATGGAGATGGCGGAGACGATCTTCTCTATGGCAACGCGGGCGACGACAGTCTTTCTGGCGGTCTGGGGCACGATACGATGTATGGCAACGAGGGTGATGATACCCTGGCAGGCAATGAAGGCAGCGACATCCTCTACGGCGGAGATGGCGCAGATTCGCTGCAGGGCAATGACGCCAACGATGTGCTGTACGGCGGGACCGGAGATGACACCCTGGCTGGCGGCAGCGGCTATGACCGTCTTGACGGCGGCAGCGGTGCGGATCATATGGCCGGCGGCCATGGAGGGGATATCTACGTTGTCGACAGTATCGCCGATACGGTGGTCGAGCTGGCGGGCGAGGGCTATGATAGCGTGGAAAGCAGCCTGGACATCAGCCTGATGGAAAATGTGGAGCGGGCTGTATTGACTGGAGCGGCCGATATCAACGCCACCGGCAATGCGCTGGATAACGAACTGCTGGGGAATGCCGGCAGCAACATTCTCGATGGTGGGGCAGGTGCTGACCAGATGGCGGGCGGTGCCGGTGATGACAGCTACTATACCGATCTTGCCCCGTATATAGACGGTGACTTCGGTGATACCATTGCTGAGAGTGCCGATGCAGGTATCGATACCGAGATCCGCAGCTATGAAGGGGCCTGGCTCCTGGCCGACAACGTCGAGAATCTGATCCTTGCCGGCAGTATCTACCGGGGCAATGGTAACGAGCTGGACAATATCCTGACCGGTAACGATGCGGCCAACAACCTCTGGGGCCGTGAGGGGAATGATACCCTGTACGGTCTGGGCGGGGATGATCAGCTGATAGGTGATATCGGAGAGGACCATCTGGAAGGCGGTGACGGTGATGATTTGCTCAACGGCGGTGCCGGAGACGACAGTCTGTATGGCGGCAATGGCAACGACCAGCTGAACGGCGGGTCCGGGGTGAATTATCTGCGTGGCGGCGCCGGTGATGATGGCTATATCTATGGCAGCGATGGTGGTGTCTACGAGATTGATGCCGGTGATGGTGGCGCGGACTGGCTGCTGTTCACCGATGATCTGACCCGGGACCGCCTGAGCTTTCTGCGCGTGGAGAATGATCTTGTGGTGCAGGTGGATGGCGATGCCTCCCGGCAGGTCACGGTGAAGAACTGGTTTCTCGGAGAACAATACCAGCTGAATCTTATTCAACCTGCTGGAATGTCAGGTATTTCAGCAAGTTCGATTAATGCGATGTTTCCACCGGCCAATGCGGAGGCGGATACGATAGCCGTGCCGTCAGAGGGCTTTGAGCCTGTGTATGGAACCCTGGCAGATGATGAGCAGTTGATTGGCAGCGGAGCCAACGAGATTCTTCGTGGTTTTCAGGGAGATGATAACCTCTTTGCCCTGGCGGGAGATGACTGGCTGCTGGGCGGCAGTGGCGATGATTATCTTGACGGCGGAGCCGGCAATGATACGCTCCATGCAGGCGCAGGAGACGACAGATATGTCTTTAAGCCCGGCTATGGAGAGGAGACCATTGATAACTCGGGCGGAGGTCTGGACAGGTTGATCTTCGCCGACGGCCTGACCGGGGATAAACTGGTGTTCAGCCAGTCGGGTGATGATCTTGTGATCAGGGTGAGCGACAGCACAGACAGGGTGACCGTAAAGAACTGGTTTCTTGGCGGGGACTGGCAGATTGATTATATCCATCCTGACGGTGCCTACGGGATCCCCGCGGCCCAGATTGCAGATCTTTTAAGCGAGCCTGATTTTGCTGCGGTGATAACTGGGACGGAGGCCGACGATCAGCTCGCTGGTACAGCTGACCGTGACCAGATAAACGGTCTTGCGGGTGCCGACCAACTGTCCGGGCTTGCCGGTAATGATGAACTGAACGGGGGTGCCGGCAATGATATTCTTGATGGCGGTGCCGGTGACGATCTGCAATACGGCAATGCTGGCAACGACCAGCTGGGCGGTGATGCAGGCGATGATCTCCTTGATGGCGGTGCCGGAGATGACAGCTATGTCTATCGTCCTGGGTCGGGCAGCGATACCATTAGCAATACTGGCGGTGGTACCGACTGGTTGATTTTTACCGATGATATCACTGCTGACCGGCTGAACTATCTCCGTGAGGATGACAATCTCATCGTCCGCGTTGACGGGGATGCGGCAAGCCAGGTAACGGTGCAGGACTGGTTCAAGGGTGAAGAATACCAGCTCGGTTTTATTCAGCCTGCGGGGCAGGATGCGATCTCTGCGGCTGAGATCAACGCCTTGTTTGTTGATCCTGATCCTTCTCCTGGTGTCAGTCTGGAGGTTCCCGACGAGTCGGTTTTTGATCTTGTCAATACCGGTACCCCGGCCGGGGAGCAGGTTGTCGGGAGTAACGGCAAGGATCTTTTGAAGGGTCTGGAAGGAAATGACCAGCTCTTTGCCTTTGCCGGTGATGACTGGCTGCTGGGCGGTGATGGTGATGACTATTTTGATGGCGGAGCCGGCAATGATACGATGCTGGGTGGTGCCGGTAACGATCAGCTGGGCGGTGATGCGGGGAACGATGTCCTTGCTGCCGGTATCGGCGATGATACCTATGTGTACAGGCCAGGATCGGGCAGTGATATCATTGTCAATACCGGCGGGGGAACCGACTGGCTGATTTTCACCGATGATATCACTGCTGACCGGCTGGGGTATTTCCGCTCAGGCGATGATCTGCGGGTGAAGATAGATGGCAGCTCGGAGAATATGGTTACCATTCAGGACTGGTTTAAAGGCGGAACAAACGAGGTCGCCTATATCCAGCCTGCAGGAGGCTACGGTATTCCAGCGGCCCAGATCAATACCATGGTTCAGGATGAACCTGAGGCGGCTCCTGCCGCGGCAAAGGCTGGCGGGGTCTTGAATGATACTGCGGCGGCACTGGGTTTCACCAGCACAGTCGAGGACTCAGACTATGCTTCCTACAGACGAAACATCGGGCTGGGGCTTGATAACAGTGATTTTGGTGTCTCCAGCGATCTCTCAGATCTGGCGGAGATCGAGGAGACGGTAAACAGGGAACTGCTGGCGTCATAGCCGTTAGCATACTCTTGGCCGGTATATCGCGGATGTTTTCTCTTCTTGAATGACATCCGCGTTTTTTTAGGGGATGAAGACTTCTCAAACTGGCCCAAAGCATGAAGATTTGCCACTGTAGCCGCGGTTGGTATTGGAGCATGAGTGTACAATCTCATTACAGAAAAAGCTGCTGCAAAAGTAGGTGTAGGTTTCTTTGCATTATTCTCGGTATTTGTTAAAAAGTTCTGGTTTCTCATTGTTCTCTTTTTTTTATATTGGAAAATGGTTACAAACAGATATTCAACAGCTACGCAGGCATGCTGACGAGTCGTTGCAACGGATTCGTTTTACTCGTTGTTTCTGGTTCTTTTAATACGTCATCAAGGTTCAATTTCTTGTTCTCGACTGGTTCTTGTGATCAGATTGAGGGGGCCTCCACAGTTTGAGGAAAATAATGTTGCTTCTCAAAAAAATTATTGCCGAAGGGATGGTGCGCGAGTGTTATTTCCATCCAGAGGATGAACAGAGATGTGTGAAGGTGGTCAAGGACAAACGAGAGATCAGATCACTGCAGAGAGAGTTGCAGATCTATAACAAGGTCAAAGATGGGCTGGCACCGTTTATCTGCCATTATGATGGTCAACTGGTGGAAACAGATAAAGGGCCGGGGCTGGTCATGGAGCTTGTTCGTGATGATGATGGGCAGGTGTCAAAAAAATTATCGGCGTTTCTCGAACGACAGTCGATCGATGAGGGTGTAGAGAAACAGCTCGATATCTTTTTCAAGAAACTTCTTGACGAGCGCTGGTATTTCACCGATTTTAACCTGGATAATTTTCTGATTGTCCGAAGAAAAGAACAGCTCATCGTAAAGTATATAGATCTGAAAAGTTACCGATCGACCAAATCGTTTATCAGGCTGGAAGTGTTTCTGCCCTTTCTCTGGCGTTCCAAAACCATCCGTCGAATGCGTCGTCTCTATCAGAGGCTCGGTCTGTGCCCGTATCTCTTGAAGAAAGGTATCTCTTTATAGCAGGGGCAAAACTGTTTTTGAGGGGCGTTCTCCTGCTGGTAAGCGGTCTTACCGCAATGAAACGCCGTTTTATGGTCGGGAGAAAATCCGCGATAGCGATATCCAGAACAACCCTGGACGTTGCATAAAATGATCAACGGGCGGTTTTTTTTTTGCCCGCAATCCTGTATGTTGTCGTCTCGACACAGCCGCCGGATCGGAATGCGTTCCTGCGCCGGCGATCTTTGTGCTTGTTTTTGAGCGCTTTTTGCTAACCATACTCCGTTTCGTAGACTGAGAGGGGAGCGTACTGTCCTGTAAAGACGGGGAGAACATGGAACAGAACGACATCAGAAATGTGGCGATCATTGCCCACGTTGATCACGGAAAAACCACCCTGGTCGACCAGCTCTTCAAACAATCCGGAATGTTCCGTGAAAATCAGGAAGTCTCCGAACGTCTTATGGACTCGATGGATCTGGAGAGGGAGAGGGGCATTACCATCACCGCCAAGAACGGCTCCTATCGGTACGGAGACTACTGGATCAATATCATTGATACCCCGGGTCATGCCGATTTTGGCGGCCAGGTCGAACGTGTGCTGCGTATGGCTGACGGAGCCCTCCTTTTGGTGGATGCCCAGGAAGGGCCGATGCCGCAGACCTATTTTGTTTTGAAAAAGGCCCTGGAAAACAACCTCCGGGTGGTGGTTGTTATCAACAAGATTGACAAGCCCGCCGCCCGCTGTGACTGGGTTATTGACCAGGTTTTTGACCTTTTTGTCAAGCTCGATGCCCCCGATGAGATTCTCGATTTCCCGATCGTTTATACCTCGGCAAAAAACGGCTATTCCGTTATGGATCTGGATGAACCGGTGGTCGATGGTGGCAATATGGAGCATATCTCACGGACCATTGTCTCGCATATCCCTGCACCCTCCGGAGACAGTACCGCTGCCCTGCAGATGCAGGTCGGCACCATAGACTATTCACCGTACCTTGGACGTTTAGGAATTGGCAAGGTGGTCAACGGTACGATGAGGTTGAATCAACCGATCGCCGTTGCCAGACGTGATGGTTCGATCCAGCCGGTCAGGATCAGTAAAATCTTTCGTTTTGAATGCGATGAAAAGGTGGCCGTCGAGAGTGCCGGTGTCGGAGAGATTGTGGCCGTCGCGGGCATGGATGATGTGACCGTGGGAGTTACCTTTACCGACCAGGAAAATCCGGCACCGCTGCCGCTGATAACCATTGATCCGCCGACCATATCGATGAATTTCGTGCCAAACGATTCCCCGTTTGCCGGCAAAGAGGGCAAGTATGTCACCTCAAGGCATATTGGCGAGCGTCTGGAACGGGAAATTCTCTCGGATGTGGCCCTGCAGTACACGGTACTTGACGATGCCGTCGGCTACAAGGTCTCTGGCCGGGGTGAGCTGCATCTCTCTATCCTGATTGAAAAAATGCGCCGTGAAGGCTATGAATTTCAGGTAACACGCCCCCAGGTTATTTTCAGGGAAGAAGATGGACAGCGACAGGAACCCTACGAGGCGCTCACCGTCGATGTTGACGAACAGTTCCAGGGTGCGGTGATCGAAAAACTTGGCAAACTCAAGGGCCAGCTGTTGGAGATGAACAGTCAGAATGGTATGGTAAGAATGGTCTTTTCCATTCCTACGCGGGGGCTGCTTGGTTACCGCTCCCAGTTTATGACCGATACCAAAGGGATGGGGATGATGTCCTATGTCTTTGATACGTACCGGGCCTATGCCGGAGATATTGTTAACCGAGTCAATGGGGTCTTGGTCGTCAAAGAGGCCTGTACAGCTGTGGCCTTTGCCCTTTTTAACCTGCAGGAGCGAGGTAAACTGTTTATCGAACCGGGTGAGGCCCTGTATCAGGGACAGATCATCGGTGAATGCAGCCGGTCGAGTGATCTTGTCGTCAATCCGGGAAAGGGCAAAAAACTGACAAATATGCGGGCCTCCGGCTCCGATGAGGCGGTTATTCTGACGCCCTGCACCCGAATGAGTCTGGAGGATTGTATCGCCTATATTAACGATGACGAGCTGGTTGAGGTGACACCGGAGTCAATCCGACTGCGAAAAAAGACGGTTGGGAAAACAAGGGGCTGAAAATGCGCGAAATACTGATAGTTGTTGTCGCTCTGACGTTGGGCTTTGCCACCTTTGGTATCTTGTTCAAGAAGTATGGTGATGAGTGCACGCCCTGAGTGATGATATATGGGGCCATAGGCGTGGCCCTGATAGGATACTGGTTGATTGGCAAGATCTTGTAATTTCGATTTTACAGAAACGATTCGGATAGCGGCTTGCCGTTTTTTGTAGCTCGGAGCCTTTTCCCTGCCGTTGCCGTCGGCAATCCAACTTCAAGTCTCGTCTCTCTGTGCCCTGATGTTGTCGAGAGGGGGCGGTTTCAGACCTCTTTTCTCTTCACGTTATCTCTGCTTGTGTAGTAATCCTCGAGTATCTTTGCGTGGTCAAAGGCCAGATCCGGCAGATTTTCCCGGGCGAAGAGCTCTGCCCGGGCGGCGTCGTCACCGGCCTGTGGGGCCTTGTCTGCTGAGGCAATATAAACGGTTGTCACCGTGTGCAGTCTGCTGTCTCGATCGGGGGCAGAGTAGGTATGAAACTGCCGCAGATCTGTGATTTGCAGCCCTGTTTCCTCGAAGGCCTCACGCCGCGCTGCTGTCTCGAAGGATTCTCCGTAGTCAACGAAGCCCCCGGGAAGCGCCCAGCCAAGGGGTGGATTTTTTCGTTTGATAAGCACGATCCTGTCGGCAACTTCAATAATGATATCAACGGTTGGTACCGGGTTTTTGTAGAGATCAATTGCGGTATTACAATGGGGGCATTTCATCGCTATCCCTGAAGATTGACAAGGGTGGCGATCTCCTGCCAGTTGTCCACCGTGGTAAATGTATGCCGGCCTTCGTTCCAGGGCTGTCTGAAGACGATAGGGGTGATTCCCTCTTCAACAAGGGAGAGACAGGTTGCCGCACGGTCATCAACGAAGAACTCAATCCCCTGTTCGTGGATATAGCGGCTCTTGTCGTCGTGGTCCCCGGTGGCAATCACTGTAAAACGGTGAATAATTGCCGGTTCAAGATAATGGGCCAGCCAATCTCTCACCGGCTGCTCGAGCGGACGGGCGGTAATAACGGTGATCTGTTGCCTTGCCGCGAAATCACTCAAGGTTTGTATGGCCGAGGGCATGGGCAGCACCTCGGCTCCAAGGGAGTCATGGAGGATCTCGGTAAAGATACGCTCCACCGTCTCCCGAGGTATGGCAACACAGCCTTCCAGTTCAAAGTCTGTTATATCTTCTGTGCTTAGCGACTTGTAGCCATATCTTTTCGCAGCGATGGCGACAAAGGTCTGCGCCGTATCGGCAATGACCCCGTCAAAATCGAAGCCAATCTGCGATAGCGGAATAGAGCCCGGCGCGATGCCTCCTCTCTTTTTAAAAGCCCTCTTCAATTTCTCGCACCTGTTGCCTGAAAGATGTATCCTCCAGGCCTTTGGGAAGCTGATTTTTTGTTTCTTGCCCGGGCTGTCTATTTGACGACCTTTGCTTCTTCTACTATGGCTCTGTATTTGTAGCCTGCACCAAAATCCTTGTCCGCTGCCAGGACCCCTTCAAAGATGAGGACTGTATCCATCGGTACCTGGTCGCTGGTGGTGATGACCAGATCATGACTGTTGTCCATCGGGTCGCCGGTTCCGTCCTGGATGTGAATCCAGTTGCGTCCCATAATTTTGGCGCTCACCTTCACCACCTTCCCTCGGATCCGAACCTTTTTGCCGTCGAGCTCTTTGGCCTTTGTGAAAATCTCACCGACGGTGTAGGCGTTTTCTGCCTCCGCCTTGTCCACCGAAATATCGGTAAAAGGAACAATCGCAACGGCACTGCCTCCAGAGGGAAGGGCGCTGCCTGCCGAGCTGGGGGCCTTGGCCTTGGCAGCCGCCTTTTCTGCTTCAACGGCGGCGGCAAAAGAGTCGTCTGCCGCCGGTGCCTGCCGTTTTTCGACAGGAGCATCGGCAATACCGGCACTGAAGATGATGGACGGGAAGACGCGGTCAAGGGTCTTTGAGGTAAAATCCTTCATCTCCATCCCCTGGTAGTAGTGTACCGTATCTCCGACCTTGACGACGGTCTTGGGGATGGCGACCCAGCGTTCGTTCTGGTCGCTGGAAACCAGCATATAGGTGTAACCAGAGGCATCCATGGTCTGTTTGACTGTGCCGCTGACCGTCTCTGTATCTGTTCCGGGCATTGCCAGGGCCACTCCGCTCAGGCAGCTCAACGTCAGCATAAAAAAAGTACAAACAAGAACGATAGGTGACGAATACGTTTTCATAATCTAACCTCAAGAGTTGTGGGTTGAGGGAGTCGTAAACCGGGGACACTCCCTGATCCGCAAAAAGAAAGAGGAGGACGCGCGTGTATCCCTTTTGTGCATCCTCCAGCAGTCTTTCATTGTAGTCATCTTCCAGAGAAAAGCAATATCAGAAGCACGAGATGCCGGCAGAAGGTTGTGCCCGTGTTGCGCTATTTTTTCTGCAGCATAATGCAGCCAAAGGGAGGAACCGTTATCGTTTTCCTTTTCAGCAGCGGGGCCTCCTGGCGCCTGCAGAAATCGTGGGGAGAGCGTTGTGTACTGTCGATAATCCTACACCAGTTCCGCCGTTTGTCAGCCAATTTGGGGACCTTGAAACGCAGCGCTGTTGGGCCGTTATTGAAGGCAACAAAAAAATCGGCACTGTCCGGTCTGGAGGCGTAAAGGCGGAAGGCCAGACCGTGGCAGCTGCGAGACCAGTTTTGCTGCCCCGGTTCAAGGTACTGCCACTGGATTTCTGCCGTAGGACTTTGTTCTCCTCCGGCTGCCAGTGAATGAAAAAAACTCCCCATTCTAAAAACCTTATATCGCTTTCGAAGCCCTATACAGTTCTTGAAGAAGCGAAACAGCCCCCTGTTCGATTTGAGCAGAGACCAGTCGATCCAGCTGGTTTCATTGTCCTGACACCAGGCGTTGTTGTTGCCTCTCTGACTGCGGCCAAATTCATCACCGGCCAGAAGCATCGGCACCCCCTGGGAGATAAAGAGGATGACGGCAAAGGTCTTGATCTTTGTCAAGCGCAGGGCCTGTATTTCCGGGTTATCTGTCTGGCCTTCGGCCCCGCAGTTGTCGCTGATATTGTGGCTGTCTCCATCGCGATTGTCTTCGCCGTTGTCGAGATTGTGTTTTTCTTTGTAGCTGACCAGGTCATAGAGGGTGAAGCCGTCATGGCTGGTAACGAAGTTGATCGACGAAAGAGGGCTTCTGCCGTTTTTCTCGTAGAGATCGGAGCTGCCGGCAATGCGTGTGGCCAGATGGGCAACTTCTCCGGGCCTGCCGATCATAAAGGCACGCAGATCATCGCGAAAACGGCCATTCCATTCTGCCCAGCGCGGGCTTGTCGAAAAGCTTCCCACCTGGTAGAGACCGGCTGCATCCCAGGCCTCGGCAATAATTTTCGTGTCCCGCAGTACCGGATCCTCTTCGATAATTTCTATCATCGGAGGGTCAGGCATCACGGTGCCATCCTGGTCGCGGCCAAGTATCGAGGCAAGGTCGAAGCGGAAACCGTCAACATGCATTTCCATAACCCAGTAGTGGAGAGAATCCCTGATCAGGTTGCGAACGATCGGGTGATTGCAGTTACAGGTATTGCCGCAGCCGGAAAAATTATGGTAGCCGCCGTCTTCATCCAGCAGATAATAGATCGAATTGTCAATGCCCCGCAAGCTGCTGGTCCTGCCGTCGTAGCCGTTTTCTCCGGTATGGTTATAGACCATGTCCAGGTACACCTCGATGCCGGCCTTGTGCAGAGCGCGGACCAGGGTCTTGAACTCTGTGACAGCCTGCTCCGGATTTTTGGCGTATCCCGGATGCAGGGCAAAAAAAGAGATCGGACTGTAGCCCCAGAAGTTGGTCAGTTTCGCCGCTGTTTGCGGGTTGTGAAAGACGATATCGTTTTCATCAAATTCGCAGACAGGCATCAGCTCGACCGCCGTGATACCCAGCTTCTGCAGGTAGGGAATCTTTTCGATAAGCCCGCTGTAGGTTCCCGGTGCCTCGACCTGTGATGTTGGATGCCGTGTAAAACCCCGGACGTGCAGCTCATAGATAATCGTATCTGCAAGAGGCGTTTTGGGCGGTCGGTCACCCTGCCAGTCAAAGTCGTCACCTCCGATCCTGCAGCAGGGTTTTTCCCCGTAGGCAGCCGTCTGTTCCCAGCGTCGAGGTAAAAGGGCGCGTGCATAGGGGTCCAGAAGCGTTGTCTTCTCCTTTGAGGAGGCAGAGCCATCGGAGATCTGGTATCCGTAGGTAAAGGATCCTTCTCGCAGAGGCAGCAGAATATGCCACATATCCCCTGTCCGGTGATTTTGGGGATCCAGGGCAAAGTACTCCTTTACCTTCTTGCCGCTGTTTGGATCTTCATACTCTATCACAAGGCTTACGGCTGTTGCATTACGAGAAAAAATCGAAAAGTTGATGCCTTCCGGATGACAGGAAGGGCCAGGCGGGAGAGGATATCCCCGTTGAACGGTCTTGTTATTTTTATTGTTCATAATCTCAGGAAGAGGTACTCTGTAGATTCCACCATACGTCTCCGTATGGTCTTTTCTGATGGTGCAACAGGTTTTTATCTCCTCTTATGGTAGCGGATCGGTGGTAAAAGTCAAAACTTGAATGAGGTTGGTATGCAAGAAGATACTGGAATGTTTCAGAAGCTGCGAGTCGGCGACCGTATAATAACGCCGATTGACTGGGAAATGAATCCCTCGCTGTCCTTTGGTACCTTTGAATCCTGGGGCGGGCGTGAACGGGTTCGCAATAATAACGAATGTGTCTACTATTTCTTTATCGATAACTGGGGCGATGAACCCAAGCTTTGTCTGATGGAGCGGGCGGTCAAGCACGCCAAGATCCTGGCAGAGATCAAGGCGCCGCAGGATATGATACGGCGTTGCGTTGAGGCTCAAGGCAAATCGGCAATCTTTGAGAAAAGCTATGCCATAGACAAAACCATCAGGGAGTGGCTGATCGAAAATGTGTTGACCAAAGACGATTCAAGTCTGGTCGTACCCATTGTCAGTGAGAAGTCGGTCGAGGATATGGGACAACCTCTGCCATCGGTTGACAGCGTTGTGCTCGAGGGGCCGCCTGTACAGCTGCCGTCTGGGGAGGCGATCATAAACGATGATCAGATTGCCCCTCTGCTGCGGAAATGGAACTTCTTTGACCGGGAGTTGAACCCGGATGGTGATTTTGCAAACTGCTTTGCCGCCACAGAACAGAGGGAGGTCATTGTTGACCTGCGGACGCAGTTGATGTGGCAGACCGGCGGCATTGATATCGGTTCGATCCGTCATGTCCAGCGAGAGATAGAGACAATCAACAGGAATGGTCTTGCCGGCTTTCACGACTGGCGGATGCCAAGCATGGAAGAGGCCATGTCGATTATGTCGCCCGTGCGCAACAACAAACAGATCTATCTGGAACCCTGTTTTTCAAAAGAGCAGGCCTTTATCTTCGTCAATGCCCAGAGAAAACCGGGCGGCTACTGGTTTGTGGATTACAAGCAGGGCCGGGCTTTCTGGTCTTCCGGAACAATTCCCGGCGGTTTTGGGCGACTTGTCAGGACCTGTTCGCCTAAAGCCGGTTTGAAAGAACTGTAGTTGATCGGTGTATCCGGCCCTTGTTGGGGTCTGCAAGAGCAATTTTTGTTGAGAAGCCTATAAGCACGATATGTCTGAAGTATGCGATTCGTTATCCCTTTTATCGATATCCGAAGAGTTCTTGTCAACTCTTGTTGTTGCGTACTCCTTTTTTTGAGCCTGGCTCCCGGTGTGAGCGCACAAGCATCGGCGTCTCAGAGCGTTCCCATTCCGCTCAGCCTGGATGCGGAGATACTCACAGCCCTGTTGCTCGAAACCGCTTTTGTCGGTACGGACAAGACGATCAATGTCGTCGGCAGACCCGGCGATTGTGTCCATATTCAACTCTTTGATCCTCATTATCGTGTGGCAGGCGATCGACTGCTGCTTGATCTTGGTCTGATGGTGTCCGGCGGAACCGAGGTGGGGGATCTCTGCCTGCTTCCACTCTCCTGGCAGGGGCGGCTTTTATTATGGCAGCGGCCTCGTTTGCAAGGCTCTGGCTTTTCTCTTTCTTTTGAGATCCTGCAATCTCGATTGTTAGACAAAGACCGCCGGCCTGCGACGATTGCCGGTCTGCTCTGGGAGCTGGTGAAAGACAATGTATACTCGTATCTGCAAGGCCTTTCCATTGATCTCTCTCCTCCGGTTGCAAATCTTGAGAGCTTTTTGGCTCATCTCGTTCGGCAGGGGGATGCTTCTGGTCCCCTTTCCCCGCTGGAAAGTCTTCGCCCTGGGAATGTTGCGATCCGGGGGGGCAAGGTCGTTTTTGAACTGATTGCCGAGGTTGAAAAACGTTTTGTCCCGGAAGAAGACCTCGCTCCTTTGAGCTCGATCGAACGGAAAAAGATTGTTGCCCTTTGGGAGTGTTGGGATGCCTTTCTCGTGCGTATCCTGACCATATTGGCACAGGAGCCTCTGCAGCCCGAAGAACGTCTGCTTCTCACAGATATCCTGCTGACTACTCGTTATGATTTTGTTGCCGACCTTGAGCGAGATGCCCCCGGGGAAGACCTGGTACGTCGTCATTTTGCCCGGGCCTGGAAACGGCTTGCACCGTTGTTTCGCAGGCATCTCCTTGACAACTTTGAGGGGAATATCTTTGGCTTCCTTGCCTTTTTTACCGCCGCCGATGCCCTGACCCTTTTTGACAATATGGGTCCTTCTTTTGGCATTGAGCTGAGTGAACAGGGGCTCCTCCATCTTGCTGAAATCCTGTCAGGGGAAGAGACTTCATTACCATATCAATATGATATTGATAATCAGTTGCGCCTGCTTTTTGAGCGGCAGCCGGAAAAGGAAAGCGGGCATCCGGCAAAGGGGCGCAAAGAGAGAGAGCAGCCTTCTGCAACAACAGGCTCTCCGCTCTCTTTTTTTCGGTTCAATCTCTTTGTCCAACCTGTATACGCTGCTGAGCAGCGTCCTTCATTTGCCCAGATTCGTGAATGGCAGGTTCCGGCAGATCCCTATCCTCAGTATGTCGACAAGGTCCGTGGCCTCCTTTCTGATACCGCCCGAGAGGTGTTTGTAAAAGAGGGGCTTTCTCCGGCAGTACAGGCAATGTATCTGGATATGATTCCGGCCATAGCCTGGCAGGAAAGCTGCTTTCGGCAGTTTGTCGTGCGCAAAAAGAAACTGACCTATCTCCTGTCGTACAACCAGAGTTCCGTCGGGGTCATGCAGGTTAATGAGCGTATCTGGCGGGGCCTGTATGACCGTGATCGGCTGCGTTGGGATATCGCCTACAACGCCACGGCCGGCTGTGAGATCGCGGCCCTTTACCTCAAGCGATGTCTGGTCAAGGATGCGTCGTTGGCCCGGGAAGATAAGGCCATTCTAACGTCACGGATCGTCTACGCCATGTATAATGGCGGCCCTGGGCAGTATGCAAAGTTTTTGCAGAGAGAAAAGAGCAACAAACATTATCGGAGTGATCTCCTTTTTGCCGAAAAACTGGACTGGAGTGTAAAAAACAACTGGGAAAAAATTCGGCAATGTCTTCAAGGCGGTTGATTTCACAACTCTTTTTGTAGGAGTTGTACTGTTCGACAAAAATGAAAAAGAGACAGATAATAGTCATTACATTTATACTGCCTATATTAGCGGCACTGGTGTATTCAAAGTATTATTGGGGCTACTATTTTGCACCACCGGCAATTCATCTGCCAAAATATTTAGAAAGAATTGATTCTGTACTAGAGGCGCAGTATTCAGAAAATAATAAAGATACTGAGATAACTGTTGTTGCCAGCGATGAAATAGTTGAAGGGGCTTTAGAGTACGCGAAGAGGGATTACGATTGCCCTTATTTTCGTTTGTTCTATTACATAGAAAAATATAATTTCAAAATTAGTGGCAAGGTTGATAACAGAGTAAAAGAAATTGCATTAAAATCAATTAATTTTTTTAGAGCATCTGGAGTAGAGGTAAAAAGTAAAAAAGGGTACAATAGTTCAGAATATATAAATTTTTGTATGGCTATTGGAAAAAATGGTAACAACGATAATGTCGTTGTCTTGGCGGTTGGTGGCGCTGAGCAATCGAACGATCATCACCCTCAGTACAACATCGTTTATAACATAGATAAAGCAAATAACTTCCAACTGGTAAAAAAAGACGTTTACTTTGAAGATGTAGCTGGGGTTGAAGGCGCAAGGATTCATATTATTTTGCTCATATTCATAGCGTTTTGGACGCTGCTGTTATTTGTCGTTTTTGTTGTATTTACAATCGTTAAAAAATTGCTACCAGCTTATCAGGTAAAGACGTAGGCTTAGAGGAGATTGGTACAGGAACATGGCGAGTATTTTTCAGACAGAACAGCCTGGATATTTTGAGGAGCAGACGTTGAGGATTCAAGATGAAATCGGACGTCTAAAGAGAAACTATGTGTAGACGATGTTCGGACATAGTTTAAGTGATCAAGTGCATTGAACAAAAAAAAAAATGAAGCAGCGACTTCAAAAGATTGGCGAAGAAATATGGATATACGAGGGAAGTACGGTCAGTTTCTACGGCTTCCCATTCCCTACACGAATGACCATTGTTCGATTAGATAACGGTGAGTTATGGCTGCATTCGCCGGTGAAAAGCAATAACAATTTAAAGAGAGACCTGCTCGCCTTAGGGCGGGTGAAGTATCTGGTGGCAGCGAATACGTTGCACCATCTCTTTCTGTCTGAATGGATAAACGAATATCCTGAGGCCATAAGATATGCAGCCCCAGGACTTGCAAAAAAGCGAAAGGACATAGAATTTAACGTTGAGCTTTCTGAAGCGGCAGAAAACCAGTGGGCAAAAGAGATATCACAGACCATTTTTCGAGGGAGCCCTGCGATGGAAGAGGTGGTGTTTTTTCACAGGCGTTCGAGTACCTTGATATTGACTGATTTGATAGAGAATCTTGCTCCGAGTACGCTCAGTTGGTGGCAGCGGATCTTGGCAAGATATGCCGGAATACTGGCTCCAAACGGTAAAACACCAGTTGATTGGAGGCTCTCTTTTCTCTTTGGCAGCAGAGCAAAGGCGAGGAAATCTGTTGCGCAGATGTTGGAATGGGCTCCAGACAACGTTGTTCTCTCTCATGGTGAATGTGTGTTCGGTGAAGGCAGCCGATTTTTGAGATCTTCTTTTTCCTGGCTGTTAAAGAGCAGATAACAGGTCGCTGGGCAACTGCTGAGAGTTTTGGCGCTCCGTGCAACTGTATGGATAGAAAATCTTTCCTGTACCCTTCATGGGGGTATTGTAATTCCCGCTGGACGCTTTTCGGTTTGCTTATGCGGGAGGCGCATCTCACCGGCCTTGCCTCAATGCCCTTTTCAATCTATGCAATGTGGTCTTCCAGATCCATTGATGTTGTGTATAGCGTGGTTCTTTTTCTGAGAAGAGCCTTCGAAGCGGTTACCTTGCCAAGGTGTTTTCCGTTTTGCTGATTTAGAATTTTATTGAAAAATTAATTTTTTGCTTGTAGGTTCTTGAGGGTTTTTTCTTAAAAAAATGGAGGAAAAAGAAGTTGAACGATAGAAAGCATATTCTGATTATAGATGATGAACCCCTTGCTCTTGAGGTGATGAGTGAAATTCTCAAGCACGAGGGATATGAAGTCGTTGTTGCTGCCAATGGAGAGGAGGCTCTCGATTTGTTTCGGAAGTCTCCCTGCGATCTGGTCATAACCGATATGGTTATGCCGGTGAAGGACGGTTTGCAGACAATCTTGGATCTTCGCGCCGAGGCACCTGAGTTACCGGTGATTGCTGTCTCCGGAGGGGGGAATATATCCAAGGATCGATATCTGGCGGTAGCCGGTTGTATGAACAGGGTCCTGACCATTGGAAAACCATTTACTGTCAGTACATTAACCGGTGCTGTACGGCAGATGCTTGAGGATGCCCCTCTTGACCAGCCGTGATCTATCGCGGTGAACCTCGCCCGAATCTTTCATGAATCCTTTTCATCCTTTTTTCGTCCCATCCGTTTTTTCTAAAGTTCGTCTTTTTTGTTCTGCATCGAAGGGCTTCTCTTTTCTCTTTTGAATGCAGGGTTGAAGGTCAACTATTATTTGTTTTTTTCTTGATGTTTTTGCAGTATGTTCCTTTTTTGCATCTGTAAAACGGATGTCTGGTTTTTGCCAGTTATGCACTTTGTTGGCGGAATGTCTGGAAGAGTTTTTTTTCATGAGTCTTCTGCGTTGTGCCGGGTCATTCTTGTGCAGAGCGGGAGCATTTTTTCTCTGCGAAGAGCTTTCTTTTTGTTTTAAAACGTGGGCACAATGCGGGCCTGGAACATGACAGGGGAAAGAGAGGTCTTGGTCTTCTTCTCATATGCTGATCTAAGGAGGATGTCTTGAGGTGGGATATGGATGCGATTGTCGAAGTTGGTATGACGCTGAACTATGTGCTTGATGCGAGCTGTGCAAAATTTGCAGAGCTTCCAGCTATTGGTATGGCCATGGAGGAGCCTCTGACCTATGCCGTTTTGCAAAAAAGGGTCTTTGCGCTGGCCGCCTATTTTCTCAAGCTTGGTGTGCAAAAAGGAGATCGTATCGCGATATTGAGCGAAAATTCACACAACTGGGGGATTGCCTATCTTGCCATTGTCCGCATTGGGGCTATCGCTGTCCCTATTCTTCCCGATCTGCCTGAAAGCGATGTCCACCATATCCTCAATGAGATGCAGGCAAAGGTCTTGTTGCTCTCCCAGAAACAGATCGATAAGGTCTATGAGCTGGACAGTAACCTTCCAGCCACCGTCATTACCCTCGATGACTATAGCCCGGGTGGGGGCAGCACTATTTCTGTTGTCGCCTTTTCTGACTGTATGGAACAGGCCCTGGCAGATCTGGATGAGGATCCCACCGATCCTGCTTTTCCGGCCGTCGGAGAAGAAGATCTTGCCTCCATACTCTACACCTCAGGAACCTCAGGCTATTCAAAGGCGGTTATGCTCACCCATAAGAACCTGACCGCCAATGCCTATTCCGCAGTCGAGCTTGTTGATGTTCCGACAGGGGCGGTATGGCTGTCTATTCTTCCTATATCGCATACCTACGAATTCACCTGTGGTTTTATTGTCCCTCTTCTTTGCGGTGCCCGTATTGCCTATGCCGGAAAAACGCCAACGCCCCTTATTCTGCAGAATATCTGTGCCCGTGAAAAACCGACCATTATCTTTGCGGTGCCGCTGGTGATGGAGAAGATATATAAAAAGCGTGTGCTGCCGCAGATCGAAAACTCGGTTGTACTCAAGATGCTGTGCAGGTTTGGAGCCAGCCGCAGGATGATCTATCGTAAGATAGGACGCAAGCTCCAGAGTTTTTTTGGCGGTAATCTCAGGTTGATGGGAATTGGTGGTGCGGCCCTTAATCCGGATGTGGAGAAATTTCTGCACGAGGCCGGTTTTCCCTATCTGATCGGTTATGGAATGACCGAGGTGTCGCCTCTTATTGCCGGTGGTCCGGCGGGTGACAAAAGCATTGTGGTGGGGTCGACAGGAAAACCGGTTCCCGGGCTGGAGGTAAAGATCGTAGATCCTGATCCTCAAACAGGAATAGGTGAGATAACCGTCTGTGGTCCGAGTGTGATGAAGGGCTATTACGACGATGAAGAGGAGACCAGGGCGGTGCTCAGTGCTGATGGCTGGTTGTCCACCGGCGATATGGGCTATATGGACAAGCGGCAGAACCTTGTTGTCTGTGGTCGTTCCAAAAATGTCATTGTTATGCCGAATGGTGAGAATGTCTATCCGGAGGCGATAGAACATACAATAAATAAATATTCCTGGGTGGTGGAAAGCCTGGTTCTCGAAAACTGTGGCCTACTTGAGGCCTGGGTATATCCCGATTATGATGTTCTTGATGAGTCCCTTGCCCGTACGTCCCATAATGAACGACGCAGATATATTGACGAGTTATTTGAAGAAACCCGCATTGAGCTGAATCAGCAGCTTCCGAAAACAGCCCGTTTGAACAAGCTTCTCGAGCGCCGGGAACCGTTTATCAAGACGGCCACCCACAAGATCAAGCGTTATCTCTACAGTGAGCATCCCCTGGCAGGGTGAGCCATGACTGATGCAAACGACAGATGCTCTGGCCTCTGTTTCTCATGAGTTTTGCGTCATGCCTATTCAAGTAACTGTTTGATTTTTGTCAAAGCCGTCTCTCTTTCTGTTGTATTGAGCGTACCTTCCTTGAAAAAAACCACAGTTCCGTTTTTATCGGTGATAAGCACCGAAGAGCCCTTTTCTGTAAGTGACCAGTTTTGCAAGGCGATCCCCTCTTCATCGATAATGTGTAGATAGTGGGGAAACTTTTTCTGCAGTTTGATGAATTTGTTTCTTGCGATATCAGAGGTGCCCCATATCGCATCATCGGTGTTGAGGATTGTAATGACTTTACATGGCGCGTCAGGCAGTTTGTCTGGAAAGCCGGCCTCGGCAATGGCGTATAAAAGATCTCTGTTCATTTTATAGGTCCCCATCCTGGCTGCGAGATGAAATAGTATCGAAACCTTACCTTGCAGCTCGGCTGTAGACCATCCTCTGTATGCAGGTTCACAGTCTTTTTTACAGACCATTTGCCCGTCTTTTACAACATAGTCAAACGTCATTAACCCGAGGTCTTTAATCGTAATATCGGGCAGCTTCTTACCAATTGAAATATCAGCTGCGTGTATATTGACTGCGACAAACAACAGCGGTACGAGCTGTAAAAAAACCGATAATTTTTGCATAACTCCTTCCTTTGCAGGATCTCTCATCCTGGGGGCTTGGCTGAGGTTCTTATTGATGAGAAATAATTTGCGATAAAAAGAACTTTGTCCGGTCATACCGGGGATTGCGAAAGAACTCTTCTGGACTGTTTTCCTCAACGACCTCTCCCTGATCCATAAAAATGATGCGGTCTGCGACCTTTCTGGCAAAGCCCATTTCATGGGTGACACAGAGCATGGTCATTCCCGATTCTGCAAGATCGGTGAGGACATCAAGCACCTCCTTGATCATCTCTGGATCAAGGGCCGAGGTGGGTTCATCGAGAAGCATGACCTCCGGGCTCATACAGAGGCAGCGGGCGATGGCGATGCGCTGTTGCTGACCGCCGGAACACTGGTTTGGATATTTGTCGGCAAGCTCTGGAATCTTCACCCTTTCAAGATAGTGAAAGGCAAGATCCCGGGCCTCTTGCAGAGGCATCTTCTTTATCCATATTGGCGAGCAGGTAAGATTATCCAGAACTGTCATATGGGGAAAGAGGTTGAAATTCTGAAAGAGCATCCCCACCTTTTGGCGAACCTTGTCAATACGTTTTATATCGTTGGTAAGTTCCATGCCGTCAATAATAATCTGACCTTCCTGATGCTTTTCCAGCCTGTTGACACAACGGATCAGCGTCGATTTCCCCGAGCCGGATGGCCCGCAGATGACCAGCTTCTGACCTTTTTTTACACGCAGGTTGATGTCTTTGAGAACGTGGAAACTGCCAAACCATTTGTTGAGTTGGTGTATTGTGATATAGTCCTGTGAGCTGTCTTCTTTTAATGCCATGGTGCTTCCCTGCCGAGCGTAAAATTGTTTTGATCAGCTTTGATAGATAGCGTGATATTTTTTCTCGAGATAATTCGAGTAACGAGAAATTGCAAAGCAAAATATCCAGAAAACCAATCCCGCAAATAGATATGCTTCTTTGCTGAAGCCAAGCCATTCTGCATCTGCCAGGGCGGCTTTGGCGACCCCGAGCAGATCGAGCAGGCCAATGACCGCCACCAGTGTGGTATCCTTTAAAAGGGAGAGAAAATTATTGGCAAGGCCTGGTATCACCAGGCGAAGGGTTTGCGGAAGGATGATAAGGCCCATTTTTTTCCAATAGGCCCAGCCAAGGGCCTCTGCTGCCTCAAATTGGCCTTTGGGGATGGCCAAGAGCCCACCTCGAATAACCTCTGCAATATAGGCAGCATAGAAGAAGGCGACTCCGAGCAGTGCGCGCAGAAGTTTATTGAAGGTGATATCTTCAGGAAGAAAGAGAGGAAACATAACCGAGGCCATAAAGAGAACAGAAACAAGAGGTACGCCCCGGACAAATTCAATGAAACTGACGCAAAGCAGGCGCACAACAGGGAGCTCGGAGGTACGGCCAAGAGCCAGCAGGATGCCAATAGGTGTGGCCGTTGCCATGCCTGTCCCGGCAACCAGCAGGGTCAGAAAAAGACCTCCCCAGAAATGGGTTTCAACGTGGGAGAGCCCGAAGTTATCGCCGACAAGAAGTAAAAATGCGATGCACGGATAAACCGTTGCCAGGACAATCCAGCGCCAGAGATTGCTGGAGAGTCTTTTACAGTAGAAAAAGGGGAGAGCCAGCAGAAATGTCGAGAGGGCGAGGGTTGTTGCAGTACCTGCAGACTGTGTCGTTTTGACCAGAAAGAAGACCACGGCTGCCAGCAGTACAGAGGAAAGCAGGCTGATCATCTCTTTCTGCTTTGCATACGGATATACGCTTTCCTGTAACGAAAACAGTGAAAAGGCTATGGGAAGAGAAAAGTAGACAATACTCCCCAGGCACCACCATAGCCCATGCAAGAGCCCTATGCCTGCCGAGGCCAGAACGGCGAGGATAACCTGACGTTTCTTCGCTGTAAAAAACTGGGCCGCAAAGAGCGGCATCGAGGTGAAGGCAAGAAGCAGAAAGACGAGGTTTATCCGCCATCGCTCCGCCTCAGGATAAAACCCATACATGAACAGCTCAAAACGGACCTTGATAAATACCCAGCAGGCACCAGCGCAGCCAGAGGAGCCTGATGTGCAGGCTTTGCGGCTCTCCCCTGCCCAGTTGGCATCAAGGATCGCCCATTGAAACAGGGGCGGTATGGCCCAGAACAAAAAAGAGACAGCCAGCAGGGTAAGAATGCTGTTTAACGGCGTTGAGAACAGGTTCTTGTACAACCAGCCCAAAGGTCCTGCCTCTTTGCTGGGGGCTTCTTTTGAAGGTTTCGGTTGCCAGATTTGTGTCATTTTTTATGCCGTTTTTTCAGAGGCTGCCACGCAGGACCACCTTTTTATTATACAGATTCAGTATCCCTGAGATAAGAAGGCTGATTGCCAGGTAAATTGCCATGGTTATTGATATGATTTCAATGGCCTGACCACTCTGGTTCAGCGCTGTTCCGGCAAATACGTGGACAAGCTCTGGATAACCAATAACCACCGCAAGAGATGAGTTTTTGATCAGGGTGAGGTATTGGCTGATCAGCGGTGGAATTGCCACCCGGAGCGCCTGGGGGATAATGATCAGTCTGTAGATCATCCAGGGGCGATAGCCAAGGGCCTGGGCCGCTTCCTGCTGTCCCTTGTCAACACTCATGATGCCTGAACGGATGTATTCACTGATAAAGGTTGCCGTATAGAGCGTCAGGGCCAGCAGCAGGGCGATGAGTTCTGGCAGCACCGTGATCCCGCCTCGAAAATTAAAGCCTTTTAACACAGGGATATCCCAGGCAATTGGAAAACCAGTTGCCCAGAGGGTCAGGCCCGGGAGGCCGACAAAGAGCACAAGAGAAACGAGCATGGCCGGAAAGCGTTGGCCGGTACGTTGTTGCCGTTTTTTATTGATGGAGAGAAGGATGCAGGAGACGATCAGGGCAACAGCGATGGATATGAAAAAAAAAACTGAACCTTCGGCAAAGACAGGTCTGGGCATCGCAACGCCACGGTTACAAAGGAAGAGAACATCCATAACGCTCATGGCCTGGCGTGGGCCGGGCAACGGAGTCAGAATTGCCAGATACCAAAACAGGATCTGCAGCAGCAGTGGAATGTTACGAATGATCTCGGTGTAGGCGGATGACATTTTCGACACCAGCCAGTTCGGCGAAAGCCTTAAGATGGCCAGTAAAAATCCCAGAAAAGTCGAAAAAACGATACCGAGCGCTGAAACCAGAAGGGTATTCAGCAGTCCCACCAGCATCGCATCCAGGTATGTACTCTTACTCGAATAGTCGATCAGGGTTTGGGAAATATCAAAACCGGAAGGTTCTGCGAGGAAACCAAAGCCGGTGGTGATGCCTGATTTTTGCAGATTGGTAACGACGTTATAGGTAAAATAGACTGCGCTTACCAGGAGAAGGCCGACGACCAGTACTTGCGCTATTATACTTCGGATGCGGGCGTCGTGAAAAAAAGAAACGGAAGCAGATTTTTGCTTTTTTGCTCGCAGTGCTGAAGACATTTGGGAAAAGTATTTGTTTGGCTATTTCCTGTAAATAAAAAATAAAATCAGAATGTTACTGTTCGCACGAGACTTTTCGGCAGATCGTGGGATGCGATCTGCCGACGTCTTTTGGGTCGTTGTCAATACCGACGTATCAGCGAACCGGAGGGGCGTACATCAGCCCGCCGTCTTTCCACAAGGCATTGATTCCGCGTTGAAGACCAAGAGGCGTATCGGGGCCGACATTCCGGTTGAATATTTCTGCATAATTTCCGACATGCTTTATGATCCGGTATGCCCAGTCATTTGTCAAACCGAGATGCTGGCCAAAGTCAACGCCAACGCCAAGAAAACGTTTTACTTCGGCATCCTCTGATTTGAGCATTTCGTCGACGTTTTCAGAGGTGATTCCTAACTCTTCTGCGGTGATAAGCGCGAAAAGTGTCCAGCGGGCAATGTCACTCCACTGCTGATCGCCTTGGCGCACGGCAGGGCCTAAAGGCTCTTTTGAGATAATATCAGGCAGAATCGTGTGATCTTTGGGATTGGAGAGGATAGCACGACGGGCTGCAAGAGCTGAAGCGTCGGTGGTGTAGACATCACAGCGCCCTGTATCATAAATTTGGGTCGCCTCATCGGCACTTTCATAAATAACCGGTTTATAGGTCATGTTATGGGCAGAGAAATAATCGGCAAGGTTGAGTTCAGTGGTTGTTCCTGACTGGGTGCAGATGCTGGCGCCATCAAGATCCTTTATCGATTGTACGCCAAGGTTTTTATGCACGAGAAAACCCTGACCGTCGTAGAAAAGTGTGCCTACAAAATCAAGACCAAGCTTGGTGTCGCGCTGAAAGGTCCAGGTGGTGTTTCTGGACAGCACGTCAATTTCACCGGACTGCAAGGCGGTGAATGATTCCTTAAAGGCCACGGGGGTGAAACGTGCTTTTTCCGGATCATTGAAGATGGCAGATGCCATGGCACGAACAAAGTCCACATCGATGCCTTTCCAGTTTCCTTTGGCATCTGGCGCTGAAAAACCAACGACTTTCCCGGAAACACCCGCGTTTATGTATCCCTTTTCCTTGACCGTATCAAGAGTAGTCGCCGATACACCGGATGCAAACAAAGCCACGCCACAGGCCGCAATAATCAAAGATTTTCTTATCTTGCTCATTTTTCCTCCATCCAAAAATTGATAGTAGATGTCACAAATTTCTCCTGAGAGTTGGTGAAACATCCCAGGCTTTCGTATTTGTATAACAGCACGGCTGGGGCAGATTGCCTCCTGCCACAACGAAAAATGAAATTTGGAACTCTGAGACACTCTCCTCTGTCTGCGAACGGAATTTCACAGAGATGAAAAATAGAGTTGAGGAGGCATTTACAGATCTTATCTAGCAATAAATTGAGATTTCCGCAAATTATTCTTTCCTTTTATCCGCGAATATCCCCAGCGGATCCTCTTTGCGTTTTTGTCGTAAACACTGGGGCTACAAGGAGTGCTGCGATCGAGGTACTCCAAAGGAATCTCCATGAGAGGTGATCTCCCGAAAAAAGTAGACGTTCAGAATTTTTTCTCTTGAATATCGCTTAAGAAAAATTTAAACGATTTAAATCTGTTGGAAGATTTTCTGTAATTCTCTGTTGCATGCTGCATGCTTCTTTTTCTCGATTGTTTGGGAATGGAGGGGATGGGCGCCTTGATCTCATATTAACATCCTGAAAATCCAAGGATACACATGTACTTGGGAGAAATTTTTGCAATTTTGGCAGCATTATGCTGGTCGTGTACCGGGCTGATTTCGGTGGGACCCGCTCGGGCTCTGGGCCCCGTAGCCTTTAATCGGTTGCGTATGGTGTTGACCACCGGAATGTTGTTTGGCATGTCGCTGTATACAGAGGCAATTTACGTAATTGATGTAAACGCGGTCTGTTGGCTTGCTCTCTCAGCTGTTATTGGTATTTCACTTGGTGATACGGCACTCTTTGTTACCATTAGCAGGTTGGGACCAAGACGAACCGGCGTGCTTTTCACTCTGAGCGCCCCTTTGACCGCCTTGCTTGGCTATCTTTTTCTTGGCGAAAGGCTCTCGCTGATCAATGTTGTCGGTTGTGTTGTGACTGTCGCCGGAGTTATGATTGCCGTCTATTTTGGCGGAAAAAGAAGGCAGGTACATAGTTGGGAAGCAACTCACGGATCTGTTCTTGTCGGTGTTGCCTATGGCTTTCTCGCTGCTCTGTTTCAGGCTATTGGAGCCGTTATTGCCAAGCCCGTTCTGGCCTCTGGCGTCGATCCTCTGGCAGCGGCAACGTTGCGAACCGGTACTGCTGCCGTTCTTCTTGTATGTACCTTGTTTTCTAAAAAAGATATTTTTCATGCCAAAATACCTCTCAATTTCTCGGTGGTTGGCAGAACAGCCTTATCAGGTATGATTGGCATGGCCCTGGGCATGACCCTGTTGCTGTATGCCATTGCTCATGGTTCGATCGGCATTGTTGCGACCTTATCATCCCTTTCACCGGTATTAACCCTGCCCTTGCTCTGGATATTTACAAAGCAGTGCCCAGGCTTGGGCGCATGGATTGGTGCGGTGATCGCTGTTGCCGGGGCAGCTCTTCTTTTTTTATAGTGGATAGAGTAGAGTCAGTCAGAAACTGAAAACATACGTTCAACGTATACAACGAATAAAGAGAAAAAGGACAGACGATGAAAATAGGCATTGCACGTGAGATTAAACCGCAAGAGGGGCGGGTAGCGTTGCTTCCTCGTCATGTGAGAGAACTTGTTGATCGAGGGCATCAGGTTTTTGTGGAACACAATGCAGGGACATTGTCTTTGGCAGATGATGCTGAATATATTGAGGCTGGAGCAACGATATCCGACACCGCCGAAGAGCTGTATAGAAATGCGCAGCTGATTGTAAAAGTCAAAGAGATTCTTGAACCTGAATTTGTCTATCTACGTTCTGAGCATATCATTTTTACCAATATCCATGCCGCCCTTGATAAAAAGCAGCTGGATGTTTTGCTCGCGAGTAAATGCCTCGCTATCTCGGCGGAAAATACCCATCAGTTTGGCTCCCCGAACTGTACACTGGCCGGTGAAGTGGGGGCACTCGAGGCAATTCGCATGACCTTGGCCCAAAATGGTGGAACCGGTCGGCACTTTATGGCCCATTTTGGTGAGGCAGCGGCAAAGGCTGTGGTGATGGGGCTTGGCAATGTCGGGCGCGGCGCACTGAGAACCCTGGTTCCGCTGGGTATCGAGGTCGTTGCCCTTGACATCTGGGAAGGTGCCCGCAAGAGTGTGATGATGGATTATCACGGCAGCAAGGTCATTGTCGAAGATATCGCAAGGCTCGAAGACTATGTCTATGATGCCGATATGATCATCAATTGTGTACTCTGGCCAAAGGAGAGAGAGGATCATTTGATTCGTCGTGAGATGCTTGGCAGATTGAAAAAGAATGCCTGTATTGTCGATATTTCCTGTGATACGGGCGGCGCCGTTGAGACTTCGCGGGCAACATCCTGGGAAGATCCTGTGTATACAGTCGATGGCATCCGCCATTTCTGCGTGGATAATATTCCCGGTTCGGTGCCTGTTACCGCATCGGCAGGCTACGGCGAAGCGCTGTTGCCGAAAATTATTGAAATTGCAGAAAAAGGTGCTGTACAGGCGATCAGGGACAATATATGGCTGGCGCGGGGGCTTACCTGTATTGATGGAGAGCTTATTTTGCAAGAGGCAGGGATATATCAGAAAAGAGATTATACGCCCCTCGAACAGTGGCTTGGAAGACATTAAGGCCGAGAAGACGGTCGTAGTTGAGTCTTTTTGAAGGAGTTTTGGTCCTCTCCATTTTTTTGCTCACACGGTTTTCTCTTGTCGCTGGGCTGCAAATGTTTGTTACATATTAACAGCAACTTCAATCAAAAGGAGTCTCTTTATGGATACCTTCAAAGAACCTACTGTCTCTATTTCACTGACTGTCAAAGATGCCGCGCAGGCCTTGGAGTTTTATCGCACCGCCTTGGGAGCCAAGGAGTGTTTTCGGGTAAATGCTCCAGATGGTACGGTGGCCCATGCCGAATTCACCATCGGCAATACGCTTCTCTACATCTCCGGTGAGGCCGAAGCCTGGCACGCTCTGGCCATGCCGGAAAACAGTATGGCTTCCTGCCTTTTCTCGATTGCCAGTAAAAACTGTGATGCCTCCTACGAACGTGCCGTTGACGCCGGAGCCAAGCCGTTAAGTCCACCGACAGACCAGTTTTGGGGTGTCCGTTCTTCGATGGTCAAAGACCCCTTTGGCTACCGCTGGTCATTTACCCAGCGCATTGAAGAACTCTCCGAAGAAGAGCTCTCGAAAAGGGCGGAGAAATTTTTTGCCTCCATGGCAAAGCCGTAAACCGGCTGCAGCAAGAACTCAAACCACAAACGTCAAATATCAGGAGTAAGATTATGTCGAATCATCTCAGCCAAAGGTTTGATCAAATTATTTCCACCCCTACGGTTTCAGATAATTTGGTAGTGTCAAATATTTTTCGCACATTTGATTTTTGAGGTAGCCAGTTAATCCATTTTTTCCTTTTTTTCACTTTCAGTTCCAGCACAGTAAAG
>PDWJ01001120.1_pt1 | contig 34441 bp, 33 predicted proteins | sample 1430881 | NCBI WGS metagenome assembly PDWJ01 (sample SAMN01162460, study PRJNA174530) | Oral metagenome, whole genome shotgun sequencing project. | biome: Marine environment; feature: Marine mammal; material: Swab sample of the gingival sulcus; isolation source: swab sample of gingival sulcus...
TTTGAGCAAATGTGCTCATATTGCGTGCATTTCTATGCACCTAATATACCCTCATTCCGTTGCGCTGTAAAGGTTTAAAGCTTCAGCATCAAGCCCTAAATAAACCTGCATATAGCAGGAACTCCGCCGTTTGCCGGAGTTCCATGCCTGTGCAGATTCGGTTACCTGTCAGCCAAGTCGCACAAGGAGCTGATTTTTCTCCACACGCTGTGATGGTTCTACTGCTATTTCAGCAACCTTTCCTGCAACCGGCGAAGCTATCTCGTTGTACATTTTCATGGCATCCAGTATCAGAAGGATATCACCTTCTTTTACTGTGTCACCTTCTTTTACCTTCAATTCGATGATTGTGCCCGGGATGAAAGCCTTTACAAGTCTTTCGTCAGGTGCAGTCCACTTTGGGCCGAAACCTTCTGGAACCTCTGTCTCGTAAAGGGTCTCGTCTATGTTGAGTTTCTTTTCTTCCGTCATGACGCCTCCTAGAGAGGAATGTTGCCGTGGCGGCGGAAAGAGTTGCCGTGGTCCTGTTCACCGGAGAATTCGAATGCCTGAATAAGAGTTTCCCTTGTTTTTCCGGGCTCTATGATAGAGTCAACATAGCCCTTGGACGCTGCAACATAGGGGTTGGCGAATTTGTCTTCGTACTCTCTTACCTTTTCCAGCCTTGTTGCTTCCGGATCAGTGCTTGATGCTATATCCTTTCGGAAAACGATGTTCGCCGCACCTTCAGCACCCATTACAGCAATTTCTGCTGTAGGCCAGGCTATTACGCTGCTGGCGCCGAGATGTCTGCTGCACATTGCTATGTATGCTCCGCCGTAGGCCTTTCTCATTATGACTGTGACTTTGGGTACTGAAGCTTCACTGTATGCGTAGAGGAGCTTTGCACCGTGACGAATAACCCCTGCGTGCTCCTGATCTGCTCCCGGCAGGTAGCCTGGAGTATCCACAAAGGTAAGCAGAGGTATACCGAACGAGTCGCAGAACCTTATGAATCTCGCTGCCTTGTCAGAGGCGTTCACATCAAGAACACCGGCAAGGTATCTGGGCTGATTGGCGATTATTCCTGTTGTCTTTCCGTTGATTCGGGCAAAACCGACCACAATGTTTCTTGCGTAGTCTTCATGAACCTGGAAGAAATCACTGTTATCTGTGATGCCCTTGATAATATTCACGACATCGTACGCTTTGCGCCTGTTGTCAGGTATCACATCATTGCCGAGACCATGTTTGGGAGCAGCTGGCTTTTTTTCCGGAGGAGCTTCAAGACAATTGGCAGGAAGGTAGCTGAGAAGCTCCTTGATTTGAGCGAAAGCCTCATACTCTGTTTCAGCGTAGAAGTGAGCGTTTCCAGTAACCTGGGTATGAGTTTTTGCTCCGCCCAGTTCTTCCTGGCTTATGTCTTCACCTAGAACGGTTTTGATTACCTGAGGGCCTGTAATAAACATGTTGGATATCTTGTTAACAACAAAGACGAAGTCGGTGAGGGCAGGAGAGTAGACCGCTCCTCCGGCGCACGGGCCCAGAATCAGAGAGAGCTGAGGTACAACACCGCTGAGTTTTGTGTTTCTGTAGAAGATGTCTCCGTAACCGCAGAGTGAATCCACGCCCTCCTGAATTCTTGCTCCGCCTGAATCATTTATGCCGATGAGAGGAATTTTTCTGTTAGCTGCACCGTCCATGATTTTAACTATTTTCTGAGCATGAGCTTTGCCCAGAGAACCTCCTGCAACGGTGAAATCCTGCGCGAAAATGGCAACAGGGTCACCATTTACCTTACCGTATCCGGTTACTACGCCGTCTCCTGCCAGCTTCTTGGAGTCCATTCCGAAGTCTGTTGCAGAATGCTCAACAAACAAGTCGGTTTCAAGGAAAGAATCTGTGTCAAGTATTTCGTCAACTCTCTCCCTTGCTGTCAGCTTTCCTCTTTTCTTCTGTTTCTCAAGAGCAACATCGCCGCCGCCCTTGAACAGGTTCTGCATTCTGTGCAGAAAGTCGTTTACCGTTGACATTATTGACATTCGGATTTCCCTCCGTTTTGTGTCTTAGCTTAACGAGTAAGGGATAATATAAATTCAAGTCTGTGAATTGCGTAATCAGGCAGCCTGAGACCGCTTTCCTGAAGCCTTTTATATTCACTTGCAGCTTCCTGAATTTCCTCTGATTCCCACAGACAGTCAGCCAGAAGCAGCCTGGCTTCAGTCAGATCAGGTGAAAGTCTCAGCGCTTCACGGCAGTTGGTTTCTGCGGTTTTCCAGTCCTCAACTGCTGCATAGACCATTGCGGTTCTGTGCATGACCATTGGAGAATGTGCCATAGCAAGAGCCTTATCTGTGAGTTCAAGGGCTCTTTCGGTGTTCCCTGCAAGGGAGTGGAATACTGCGCACTGGGCAGTGCCCCATGCATTCAGACCATGAAGGTTCTCCTCAGCCAGCGCAAGTGCCTTCTGGGATTGACCGGTTATCCAGAGCGCAGTTATCTGTGCCAGATGAATGTTTGCATCTGTCCTCATCGTTGAATGACGAATTCCGAACATTGACATACCGTTTTCAGGCCATGAACCCATGAGGTAGTCAACTGCTGTCTGAAGATCTGTATCGCCTGAGAGTTCTGCGTACAGAGCGGCACTTTCAAGATCGTTCTCACGGCAGCTCTTCCAGCAGTTCAGAGTGTGTTCTGCCGCCCCCTGAAGGGTATTTTCAGTAATTGCAGCAGTGGTGTCATCTCTGAATTCCAGTGCGTCTGCAATACTTCCTGCTGCATGCTCGAAATAGATATTCTCGGCTCTTCTCAGATCTCTTACTGCATTTGCCGGAAACATATAGATATTTCCTGAGAGAAGAACCGAAGGAGTCAGCGGATCAAAGTATCTGAATGCCAGTGAATCGGCTCCTGATTCACTGAGAAGCTCTTTCGAGGCGTAGGCGGCAACAAGTCCGTCAATATGGAAAAGCCTGAACTCAGGGAGCATAGCCGCAAGGTATACTGAGGAACCCTCCTGCAGATTGCTGTAGATCAGCAGATCAAAACCGTACTTATTGAACAGTTCATATTGTTGTGCCATTGCAGCTCTGCTGTTTGCAACTGAGAGAACCAGATAATCTTTGTGAAAATCTTCAGGAAACAGCAGGCATCTGCCGTCAAGGAAAAGAGGAAGGTCTTCACCGAACCTGAACTCCAGATACCCTGATATCTCGTTGGTGTTGAAGAGAACACTGTTTTTCATCAGCGCAGGATGCCCTTCAATTATGTCTGCAAGCTCAACAGGGTATGCGCTCCAGTCTACCCCTGCTCCAAGCTGTCTGGGAGGACCTATCTCTCTGGGTACGCCGTATATGAATGGTGCTGAAGCAAGCAACAGGAATGCTGCCGGTACTGCCTGCCTTGGTATTTTTAGATCAAGCATTGCAGGTATCCACGCAAGCATTGCAGGCGCAAGAAGCTCACCGTTTCTTGCGGCAAAGGCTGTTGACAGAGTCAGAATAACAAGGGCAGCCATTCTGCCGGCTTCCAGTCTCTTCCGTTTGAAGATCAGAAGCAGTGATGTTATTACTGTGAATGATATGAAAAGAATGGCTGTTTTCGATATTGCCTTTTCAGGTGCGTATCTGGAATCAAATGGGCTCCACCACTCCCTTATGGACTCTTTATACAAAGGCTGCGAGAGGAACGAAGGCAGGTATTCCAGTGTTCGAAAACCGTTGGGATGCAAACCGCTGGCAAGGGCAAGAAATACAGGTGGAATAATCCACCCTGGAAGTTCTCTGAACCTGCCTGTGAAGAACCGGTGCATTGCAGGAACAGCAGAGAGGAAGATTCCCATGACAAACCCTGCATGCATGTTTACCCAGAGTATCTGCAGTGGAAGAAGGAAAAGTGCCAGTTTCAGAGGCTTCTCTATTTTCAATGACAGAATGTAAAGAAAAAGAGAAAAAAAGAATATGCTGAAGAAGTGTGGACGGGCTATCCAGCGGGGCTGGGCGAGAGTAAGCCACATTGCGCCGAAAAGAAATACAAATGGCGGATCACCTCCGTTCCTCACCGCTGCTTTTGCTGTAAAAAATATGCCCAGTCCTATGAACAGAGCTTTGAGAAACACAGGCCCTGCTTCTCCCAGACCGGACCATGAGGCAGCCATAATGGTTTCAGCCAGCCATTCATGCTGTATCCAGTAAACGCCTTCCCTTGTCCAGGTGAAGGGGTCAGCAGTTCTTATCTCACCGGTTTCCAGAATATCAAGACCATTCCTGAGATGCCAGAAGATGTTACCGTTGTGGACAGGGGTAATGCAGTAAAGCATTCCCAGCATCGCCAGAAGCAGCTCAGGTCTAAGAAATCTATTGACTGTTTCTAATCTCTTCAATTCTCTTCTCCGTAAGTTCAGTTGAGGCAAATCCCATAGCCCTGTTGAAGAAACTGTCTGCAAGGGCAGGATTATCTGTCTGGAGAATTCTTCTTGCCCATGCTTCCGCAGCCAGATCCAGGGCCATAGGGTCCGGTGATGAACCGTTGTACTTGAAGATGGACATGGTGTTCCAGCAAGGTTCAGTTCTGTTTGCCGCAGGATGAAAAACCAGCCCTGAAAGTTTAAACTCCGGCATACGGTTCCAGCCCCTTGAGAGAATCACAGGGCGGTTGCCTAACATACAGGGCACAGGAGTAGGAATGTTAAGCTCGAAATAGTTTCCGTAAGGGTCAGAGAGAATCACATCACTTCTGAATCCCAGCACTTCAGAGGCATACGCAGCATAAAATACATCATGGGCAACTGGACGGTAGACAGCGCCTGGTGGAATCTCTGAGAACACATCAGTTGTCCAGCGAAGAGCAATATCATCTTCAGTTCTGTCAGCCATATGTATTCCAGAAAGTGCAGAAGCTGCCGCAGTGAGCGGAAGTATCCACTTGAAGGCTTTATTGAGTGAGATCAGGTTTCTTATCCCTGATGCTGCTCTGAATGTAAGGGGAAGCAGAAGTATCCACAGTTGCCCTGCAGGGTCAGGAAGCTGGTAGGAGGCCATAAAAACAAGCGCAAGTAAAGCAGGAATATCAATTCCGGCTTTAAACCTGCCCCCTGCGGCAGCTGTCAGGCTGTATACTGTTCCAGTCACCGGTCCCGCAAAAGACAGAGCGGTCATAAGCCTTTTCAATGACGGGATCTGCAGTTTTCCTGAATACATTGAGAAATAGGTAAGGAAATCCTGCAGAGAACCTGGGTGTCCGTAGTGTGCTATTCTGCTCACTGGAGCCCTCAGAGGAAGGTAAAGCATCAGAGAGAGCGGTATCAGAGCAGTTATAAAGAAAAAGACTTTCCTTTTTGAGGGAAGCAGCATGGGAACAGAAAAAAGAGCCGTCGGATGCCCTCCGAATACTGCCATACCTGTTGCGTATCCCCCCAGGCGACTGGATCGAAGGCGAATTGCGGCAGCAGTCAAAGCCATTGCCAGAGGATAAATCTCAAGGCTGTTCAACTGGCTGAGTACAGGTGCTGAAAGCAGCAGCATTACTGAAGCACTTGCAGCAGAAACAGATGAACCTTGAGAGCCGCCAAGTGGTTTTCGGAGAATGGAGGCTGTTACTGCTCCCAGAATACAGTTGATGAGTCTCAGATGGCCGTAAAGAGGAGAGAAGAGAATTGATTCAACCCTGAGAAGCATAAGGAACAGAGGATAGCCCGGCGGATGGGCTGTTTCAAGCCTTGAGCCTGCAACTGCGAACTCTGCGCCGTCTGTTGCGTCAAAGCTGCCTGGGCCGGTGAGCAGTGCGGCAATAAACACCGCTGCCGGTATAACGAATACTAGATGGCTGCGGTGTTGCATACCAGCTCTGCAATTGAATCCTTCATGGCAGCAGCTTGAGGAATATCAGAGAAGGAGGGAACATTTGCTTCAGGGTCCATTCCTTCCAGTATTCCGGCAAGTACAGCCTTGAACCTTATATTGTCAGGATATTCAGAAACAGCGTATTCAGATGCTATCCTTGCTTCCAGAGGATTCCCTGCTTCCAGAGCTGAGGATATGGTCAGATCAAATACTAATCTGGAAGGGTGCCTGGCTCCTGCAAGAGCCCTGGATGAGTAAACAAGTGCGCTGTCAGGATTTCCTGCTTCGCTGTGCCACATTGCAGCAGTCTGAAGCACTTCAGGGTTTCCCGGCATGGTCTGAATACACATATCAAGAAGCTCTTTTCTGTCAGGCAGGGAGTCTGCCGCAAGTGGCGCTCTAACCCTTGCAAGCATTATGGGGATGCACCGTCCGTGACATTCAACTGCTTCATTGTAAAGAGAATCCCAGTCTGCCAGACCTGACACCGAAGCAATACTGATTGCTTTGGCCCAGGCTTCAGCATCTGCATCAGGCGAGCTGAGGTAAGCCAGTGAATACTGCAGCGCGCTGAGAGTATCTCCGCTCTCCATGAGAGCAGTTGCCATGGAACGCATTAGAGCGGAATTCATTCCAGCCCTGGAGTGAAGGGAGTTAAGCGAAGCGGTATCACCTGAAAGAGCCAGGAAATTTACTCGCAGCATCATTGCCTCGTTAAGATCCCCTGGATCATCAACAGAGTTCACATAGCGCAGGTAGATATCATTGAAGGCTGAACTGTCTCCTCTGGCAAATGCCAGGTTAATACTTACCTTCATAAGCGAGGAGGTTGAATCTCCTCTTGCCATGCTGGTATCGCACAGATACCTTGACCGCGGGTTGTTCCCTGCCATGTGGGCTGTTTCAGCCAGTTTCACCCAGCTGCCGCCGCTTGCGGCAAGGTTTGCAGCTGATTCCATTGCCAGACCTATTCTTCCTGACCTGTTGAAGGAGTCAACTCTTCTGTTCAACCCTCTGAGGCCTGCAGGTGTTTCAGAGGCAGGAGGGCTGAGCAGCAGAACAACCATTGGAATTATGAACAGAGCATTGGCTGTTTTTCTTTCGCAGGCGATAACTGTTATGACAATTATGAGAAGTACAGCGGTCAGTCCTGCGCCTGCTGTGATATTGAACCCCGCAGGTGAAAGGGCTGTGATGAACAATACCAAAGCGGTAAGGGGTCTTCTGATCCTGTTGCTTCCCGGCAGAAGGGAGACTGCAGATGCAAGGAGAGCCAGCACAAGTGTGAGCCATCCTGAAGACCATGCCAGGGAGAGCCCCACTGCCACCGCTGTGGAACGGGCACTTCCTCTGAGAGCAGAGCCTGCTGCTATCCAGAGTGCAGCGAGAAGGGCTCCTGCGATAACAGTGAAGTCGCAGAATGTAATGGCGGAAGAAGGTGGTATTGCAATTGCAGCCGCAGTACCTGCCGCAGCCGCCAGACCCAGTGAGAGAAGCTGCGAAAAAGCATTTCTGAGCATGTTCCACTTATTCGGCAGGAGTTCTCTGACATACCAAAGGGAGAGAAGCGAAACGGGAATCATGTCAATGATATAAACAATGAAATGAGAATCACCTGTCAGAGGAGCTTCTGTGGCTCCGTGCCATTGGAGAAGATTTAGGGTTGTTCCGTCACCTGGAAAGAGAGGCTGAAGCAGAATGGCAACCAGATAGGGCCAGGTAAAGAAAGAGAGAAATACCGGAGCAAAGACAATGGTGTTCAGTATGCCTCTCAGCCATCTTCTGTCTGGAGCCACCGCCCAGGTGAATACTCCTGCAAGAACACAACCGAGAAGGGCTTCTATTCTTATTCCGGTAGTTGTGCCGGTAAGTTTTACCGCAGGGTTGAAGAAGTTAAGAAAGAACCATCCTGCATTTGATCTGGTAAGAGGGAAGTAGCCTATATCAGAGGTATTTCCGGTTATATAATCAATCAGCGGTGGAAGAAGGGTCAGAACCCAGGTCAATACCATTATTTTAAGCAGCTTTGCAGTATCGTATCCTGAGAATCTGCTCATAAGAAAAACAAGAACCATCATAGGATATACATAGGCCACTGGAAAGTGCAGGAAGAATGCCGGCGCTGTGAAGACAATGCCCAGTTGCAGGGCTTCCATAAGGTTTCTTAGAATGACTGTAACAGCAAACAGAGCAGCCATCTGCCAGGGAGTGGCAGGAATGGAGTTGCCCCAGTCGATCATCTTGTCTATCAGAATCTTGAGTTTCATCTATTCTCCGCTAAGTTAAAAGCACTTACAACAGGATACCCGATTTCTTCCCATGGCAACCCTGCAAGCATAAGGAATGTGGCTAAAAGGTCATTCGGAGACATTCCTGAAATTATACCTTCAGCAATATTTCTTCCGGTGAAGACTCCCCATCCCCTGAAGAATCTTTCAGGTTCCGGAAAACAGAATATACAGGTGGCAAGGTGTATTGTGTTTTCAGGTGAAGCCCAGTACCTGGCAACATCAAAGGCTCTCTCCGTTTCCGGAAGAAACTGTATTACCAGGTCCGGTCTGGCAAACTCTATAAGTTCACCTATGGTATTCTGCCTGATTACAGGGTCCAGCCAAAGACTGTCTTCCAGCAGCCGTGAATTCATTTCCGGCGTAACAGATTCAGGTATACCGTTGGAATCCAGAATAATAGTCAGATGTTCCCTGTTCCCCTGCCAGTTCATCATTGAGGGGAGTACAAACAGCATGAGCAACCCTGCACTGTCTGCCATTTCTGCAGTTAGTTCAAAAGGATCAATGTGGAGTGAGTCTTCTAAAACAAACCTTCCTCCTGCTGCATTTTCAAGTTCAGCTGCAGTTTCCGGCATACCGGTTGCAATACCTGTATCCATCATGCAGATCAGCATCGGAACAGCAGGTTCCCTGGTAATCAGTTCTTCCTGTTCCTGAAAACCATGCTCATTGCCTGTGCAACTGGATATCAGTCCTATTGCCACTGCTGTGAGAGCGGTAAAAAAGTGCCCGGCTGGAAACAACCGGGCACTGATTTTCATCAAACTCACTCTACCTTAGAATGGAGACTCTCTGAGCAGTTGCATATTTATCTGCCCGAAGCACCATGGTGTAGGTACCTGCTGGAAGCTGGCTATTGAATTCCACTGTGTTCAGCCCTGCCTGCGCAGGTCCGGAGAAGAGGGTTGAAACTCTCCTTCCGGAAATATCCATGATGGACAGATCTGCATAGATATTGCCGTTTACAGTGAAGTTTACAGCGGAACCCGCTGTCATGGGGTTGTTAAGCACATCAAGAGAGATTCCGTTAAGGTTTTCTTCCTCATGAATGCCTGTGTTGTCGAAGGACGCGGAGTAGGTGTAGTTGCCATAAATAGATGTCTCAGACATGAAGGCAGGGAAGAACACTGCATAATCATAGCCTGTTGTATTGACACCTAAGGAGGCAAGGCCTGTAATGGTATCGCAATCCATCCACTGGAAATAGTATTCGTCGTCATTGTAGAGGAACACGCCGAGATTCCACTCAAAGTTGTCTCTGCCGTCAAACTCGAACTGGAGCCACCCGTTCTGGTAATTTTCAAGCTTGAACTTTATCCAGTGAATTCCTCTTGTGTTAAGAGGATAGTGGCTGCCCTGATTGCCTGAAGCAGGAAGAGTTGAATGGTTATGGTAGGGAAGCACTACCGGGCCGGAGCTTGGAATGCCAAGGTCTTCATCGAACAAATCGAAGTCTGGCTTATAGAGAGGACCTGTGAAGTATCTCCAGAGTCCGTATTCCATGAAGGCATCCTCAAAGGTAACACCATATGAATCAAACATATCAGTTTGCGCATCCCACATGTTGGCGCCTCTGGTGTCAGCGCAGAACTGCCAGACTTCTCTTACAGCGTCTGTTTCGAAACGGCACTGCATATACCTTGGCCATATTGAGTTACCGTACCAGTTAGGGGCGCCTGCAGCAATGTCCATCCATGGTTTTCTCACAGCGCTGTGGCTCCAGAAACTTGTCCAGTCATTGATATCAGGGAAAACCTGGTCTTCCATCCAGACAGCGCAGTTCTCCAGGAACCATGTGGGTTCATTGTAATCGTATGAATTCTGAATGGCATGCTGGAACTCGTGAGAGGATGTTGTGGTGAGGTGGTTGTAGCCTAGATCAATATCCATGGCTATGTGGCTGGCGCTGCAGTCGTGGGTAGAATCCGGGGGCTTGTATTCGCCTCCACTGGAAGTGTAGCCCAGTGTTTCTCCTGTGAGTTCCTTTATGTACACATCGTAAAGATCGTCGCCTCCTGCTCCATTATCAGGTGGTGGAGTGAAGTAGTTCAGGGAGTCGCACTCGATTTGCCAGGAGTAGTCGAAGTATCCTGCCATCTCTTCAGCATAAGCCTGCGTTACAGCGTCAGCTCCTGTTGTGGTATAGTGAAACTTGAAATGACCTGAAGGGCTGTTAAAGGTGATCTCAGGGCCTGAAAGAGTCGGTCTGCTCACAAGTGTGAGGATCTCATTCAGGGCTGCGCTGGAGACCTTGCTGCTGAGAAGCATTGCCTCATGAAGGGCAGGCGAACCGCTCACAGCAGGATCGGAATTTATTGTATAACACAAAGGAAGCCGCTCTGGAGCAACTACACTGTAAACCAGATAAAGGGCTGTCTGGTCAACTGTGAGCGCTTCGTCAGCAATGATCCTTTCAAAGGAAGTATCTGCGAATACGCAGAGAGAAAGGATCGCAATGACAAGAAGTGATAATCTCATCTGTCCTCCTAATGGGCAAGGGCAGGATGTACTTAGCCTGCCGGTGAATAATACCGTCTGCGTATAATCTAGGGTGTTCTTTCGCCAATGTCCATAACAGAATATTGTGTATGCCGTTTCTGCTTCCGGTTGCACAGTTTTTTCGAAGTGAACATAGTTGCCTTCGAGAAAAACAGCGAAGGAGTTGCTTTGAAACTTACATTTCACGGAGCCGCAGGAACTGTTACCGGGTCACAGCATTTGCTTGAAGCAAACGGAAAAAAAATTCTTCTTGACTGCGGTCTTTTTCAGGGACGCAGGCAGGAGAGTGAACGACTGAACAGGGAGTACGGATTTGAACCTGCTTCTGTGGACGCAGTTATTCTTTCCCATGCCCATATTGATCACTCCGGCAAACTTCCAGGCCTGGTAAAGAACGGGTTCAGAGGGGTTGTTTACGCAACTGCCGCAACCAGAGATCTGGCAGCGATCATGCTACCTGATTCTGCTCACATACAGAAGGCTGATACAGAATACATCAACCGCAAAAGGGCAAAAGAAGGGCTGGAGCCTGTTGAGCCGCTCTATGATCTTGAAGATGCACTTGAAGCAATAGAGAAGTTTGTGTCTCTTCCGTACGGTCTATCATTTCAGGTGGCGCCGGGGATAATGGTCCGTTTTCTTGAGGCAGGCCACATTCTGGGCAGCTCGCAGGTGGAACTTACTGTAGAGGAGAACGGAAAGAAGCAGGTCATTCTGTTTACAGGTGATCTTGGAAGGTTTGACAGACCAATTCTAAGAAATCCTGATCTTACTTCCAGACCTGATGTTCTCATCACTGAAAGCACCTATGGCGGACGGAATCATGATCCCCAGGAGAAGTCTCTTCTGGACCTTGAGAAGGTTGTTAACGATACGGTGAAGCGTCGGGGCAAGATTATCATTCCTGCTTTCAGTGTAGGAAGAACCCAGGAGGTACTCTATTTTCTCAACCTTCTTTTCATAGCTGAACGAATTCCCAGAATTCCTGTTTTCGTTGACTCTCCGCTCTCGTTCAATGCCACAGAGGTATTCAAGCTGCATCCTGAGGTTTATGACAGCGAGCTCAGGGATCTTCTCTATGCAGGTCACAGCCCCTTTGATTTCGAGAACCTCCATTTCGTTCAAAGTGTAAGTGAATCAAAGGCTATCAATACCATGCATGAGCCCATGATTGTTCTTTCAGCCTCAGGAATGTGTGAGAATGGCCGTATCAGGCATCACCTTAAGAACAACATTACTGATCCTGCCAATACAATAGTGCTTGTGGGCTACATGGCTGAGAACACACTTGGCAGGAGGATACGGGAAAGGCGAACCACAGTTAACATCTTCGGAGTGCCTTATCCTCTAAACGCTGCTGTGGAGAATATTGACGGATTCAGTGCCCATGCCGATTCAGACGGTCTTATAAGGTACTTCAAGGCAATCGGCGAGAATGTCCGTCAAATAGCTGTTGTTCATGGTGAGCCGGAAGGTTCCGGCGCCCTTGCTGAGTCTCTTGGCGCCCTCACTGACGCTCAGATTGTCATTCCTGCGCCTGGCGAATCAATTACTCCAGGTGGAACAATTTGAAAAGGTCTGATTATATTTACCCTGATAACAAAACTCGTATTTTCAGTTCTGGAGCAGCCTTAACATGACACTTTCCCTGTTGTTGTCCGCACTTACTATGTTCTCCGGGTTCTACCCTGAATTTCAAACTCCTTCAAGGGGTATCGGTTCAGAAACCACCGGCGGAGGAGTCAGAGCTTTTTCCATGGGGGGTGTTTCAGCAGGAATACCGGATTCCAACATGGTTTCCCTTGCCAATCCTGCTGCAGCAGCCTTTACTCCCAATACAGGGTTTGCCTGGGGCAGCAAATTCAGGGACACTCCTGATCCTGACTGGACTGATGCTTCAGTATTTCCCGAGGTTTCGGTTATAATGCCTCTGCCTCTTGGGCTGCAGTTCTCAGCTCTTCTAAGTGACAGGTCAAGGCTTGTTGTGGAGGATCAGATTCAGTTTGAGAATGGAAGCGGAGAGATAAACTGGTTCGGTTCCACTGCCGAATCATATCTGGGCCTTACAGTAAAGGCATCTGAATCACTTGCCTTTTCAGCAGGGGGAAGGTGTTTCTTCGGTTCTGCCCATGGAGATGCAGTGGTTCTCATTGATACTCCCGGTCCATATTTGCCCATCACATCACAATACCGTGACGATATTTCTTTATTTCCTTCATGGGGTATCACAGCAGGGGCTTTCTTCACCAAAGGAATAATCTCCGGAGGCGCTTCAATAACCACTGACCGTGACGGCAGCATGGACCTGCACAGGGACTACATAGGTTCCAGGGAGGCCGATACAACTTATCGCTACTCTGTTCCAGGTGAGTTCAACGCAGGTATTTCCGCCAGAATACACCCTCAGGTTCTGATAGGTGTAGACTATTTTGCCAGAAAAGCCCTGAAGCTTCTTGGCAGCCCCACCGAAGCCGGTAGCTGGACAGCTGCAGGCGCTGAATACCTGCCTGGTTCAGGTTTCAGAATAAGAGGCGGAGTGAGAACAATGGACGGTTTGTGGCGCGATGGTGCTATTCGCTATTCAGGCGGTATCGGTTACGATTTGGGCGGTGGTGCTGCAGCCATTGACGCAGGTGTCAGCTGGGAGTCCTGGTCGGAACAATCAGAGACAGTTCTCTTCATCGGTCTCCGCGCTTCAGAAAATTGGCTCTAGTATTTAATCCGGCTCCTTTTCGGATTTGTTTCTGCAGAGCCTTTTCTGAGCGTCTTTGGATGGTATGGCAATAATGAGTACTCAGGTGATAATACCAGCTAGAATGGAATCTGAAAGACTTCCAGGTAAACCACTGGCAGTCGTTATGGGCAAACCTCTTATCATCAGGGTGATCGAGGGAGTTCATTCTGATTCATACAGTACTGTGGTGGCCACAGATTCTGTCAGAATTCTTCAGACAGTCCAGTCCTTCGGTTACGAAGCTGTTCTTACCGGTAAAGCCTCCAACGGTACTGAACGAGTATTCATGGCATGGGAAAAACTGGGCAGACCTGAAGGACTGATAGTCAATCTTCAGGGTGATGAGCCTGGAGCGGACCCTTCATGGGTTTCAGCTCTTACAGCAGACCCTCCTTCCGGCAATCAGGTTGTTACTCTTTCCCGCCGGGTTTCTGCCCTGAAAGCAGCTGATCCTTCTGTGGTCAAGGTTGTGTGTAACAGGAAAGGACAGGCGCTCTATTTCTCACGGAGCCTGATTCCATGGAACGGCAAGGTGTTCAGTCAGCATATAGGAGTTTATTGCTTTACCCACGAAAGCCTTCCTTTGTGTGCAGGCATGACCGGAACTCCACTTTCAGCCGCTGAGAACCTTGAGCAGTTGACCTGGATGGAGAACGGAATTGATGTTCGAGTCATTGAAGGTGACTGGAACGGAATGGGCGTTGATACCCCTGAGGATCTGGAAGAGGCTAGAAGATGGTTCAAAAACTCCTGAAAAGCTCGTTGCCTCTGTTCATTGCCGGCCCGTGCAGCATCGAGTCTGAACAGGTTGCAATGGTAACTGCAGAGAAGGTTGCAGAGCTTTCCGAAAGGTACTCCGGAAAGGCATCTTTCGTGTACAAAAGCTCTTTTCTCAAAGACAACAGAACATCACCTGGAACATGGACAGGTCCGGGGATGCAGGAAGGTCTTGGTGTACTGAAGAAGGTTTCGGATACCTTCGGTCTTCCGGTGATAACCGACATACATCAGGCGGATCAGGCTGCTCCGGCAGCTCAGGTATGTGATGCCCTTCAGATACCTGCCTTCCTCTGCAGGCAGACTTCACTTCTTGAAGCGGCAGGGGCTACAGGGCTTCCTCTGAACATCAAGAAGGGGCAGTTCATGGCTCCTTTGAACATGAAAGGTGCCGTTGAGAAAGCAAGACTGGCAGGCTCAGAGGAAGTTCTTCTTACAGAAAGAGGCACCTTTTTCGGCTATGGCGACCTGGTGGTTGACATGAGGTCTCTTTCCATACTGGATGATCTCTGTGACGGGGTTATCATGGATCTGACACATTCACTTCAGAAGCCCGGCGCTGCTGGAACCTCATCAGGAGGAGACAGATCGTTTGCGATGAACATGGCAGGAGCAGCTGCTGCATGGGGCATCTCAGGCATGTTCATTGAAACCCACCCTGACCCGTCATCAGCCCTCAGCGACAGTGCTGTCATGCTGGACTTTCAGAGTTTTGAAGAGGCTGTGGAAAGAGCAATGGAACACTGGCGAGGCTCCCATGGCTGACCTGAAAAATATCAGACTGGTAGCTCTGGATGTAGACGGAACCCTTACTGACGGAGGGCTGATTTATGGCCCTGACGGCATCTCCCAGACTTTCAACTCAAAGGACGGGGCAGGAATAATGGCTCTTATTGAGCAGGGAATACAGATCGCCTTCGTCTCCTTCAGGGATCATGCCTGTACCAGAAGAAGGGCAGCTGACCTGGGTGTTTCGCTGCTCTGCCTGGGCAGCAGCGACAAAGCTGCTTCTGTCACAGGTCTTGCAGAATACCTGGGCATACCACTTTCCGCTGTACTGTTCATGGGTGATGACACAAAGGACAGACCTGCAATGGATATCTGCGGTTTATCAGCATGCCCGGCAGACGCAGATTTGGAGATCAGGTCTGTATGCGATATTGTCACTTCAGTTAATGGCGGCAAAGGAGCTGTAAGAGAAGTTGCCCGAATGATACTGGAGGAAATCTGATGTCTGATCTGTTCAGTGTTGCAGAGAGGGTTTTCAATGTTGAATCCCGGTGGCTGCAGGCAACTCTGGAACTTAACAGAAGCTCGTTTTCTCCGGCAGTCAGGCTTCTGAAGGAAACCACAGGCAAAATTGTTGTATGCGGTATGGGAAAATCAGGCATTGTAGCCAGAAAGATAGCAGCCACCATGACCAGTACCGGAAACCCTGCCTATTTCCTCCATCCTGCTGAAGGCATTCACGGTGACCTTGGAATACTGTCCAGAGGAGACACAGCGCTGATTCTTTCCAAGAGCGGCGATACTGAAGAAATCGCCGCTTTGCTTCCTGCTCTGAGAAGGCTTGAAATACCGGTGGTTGCCATTGTCGCCAACGATGAGTCAATTCTTGGCAGGTTTGCCGGAGTAGTGCTCAGACTGCCGGTATTGAATGAGGCATGTCCATGGAATCTTGCGCCAACTGCAAGCACCACTGCCATGATGGCAATGGGGGATGCCCTTGCAATGGCAATGCTGGAATTGTCAGGTTTCTCTCCTGATGACTTTGCTGAGGTTCATCCCGGAGGCGCTCTGGGCAGAAAACTGCTGATGAAGGTGGAAGACCTTATGGTTTCAGATTCGCTTCCTGTCCTTTCCATGAACATCACAGTTGCCGATGCTCTCGAGACAATGACAGTTCACAGAGGTATCTGTATTGCCGTCAGTCAAAGCGGGGCCCTTGAAGGAGTTTTTGTCTATGGTGACCTTGGCAGGCTTATGAAGTCAGGGTCGGATGTTCGTTCTCTGAAACTCTCAGAGGTGATGACCCCGTCGCCCTCTGTATGCAGGCGCACAGATCTTGTAAGCCTTGCTGTGCAGGAAATGGAACGAAAAGGAATAACCTCACTTGTGGTTGTCAGCAGCGATAACCGGCCTGAAGGTGTTTTGTACCTCCATGATGCACTTATAAAGGGCTTCTAAGAGAATAATGTTCAGAAAATTCAGACACAGATACCTGGAACCTGCAGCAGCATCCCTTCTGATAGCCGCAGGGAAATACTGCCCCAGATTCATTGCCCGTTTTGCAGCCCTGATCGGAGGCTTTGCCGCTGCTCCGTTTCTGGCTCGAAAGGGTTCCAGAATGGATGTAAATATTCGAAATGTGGCAGTTCCCCTTGGTCTGAAGGTCACTTCCCGAAAACTTGCAGGCAACATGATGCTTGGATTCATGGATTTTCTGCGGAGTTCCCGTCTGTCAGATGAAAAATTCAGGGAGCTTGTTCAGGTCAGAGGAGCGGAACACCTGACAGGCGCCCTGAGAGAAGGCAAGGGTGTCATAGCAATAACAGCTCATTATTCCGCCTGGGAACTGATTCCCAGAGCGGTTTCTCTCCTTGGTGCTTCTGTGGGTGTTGTGGGCAGAAAGCTTTGGAATCCCCGTGTTTCCTCAGCTCTTGACAGGCTCAGGGCAGAACCGGGTATAGCCCTTGTAGATCGGGGGGCTCCAGCTACGGGACTTATTCGGCTTTTAAGAAAGAACACAGCGGTGGGCATCCTGATTGATCAGGATACCATTACTGTGGAAAGCAGTTTTCAGCCTTTTCTGGGCCTTGCCGCAAGAACTCCTGTAGGCCCTGCAGGTATCGCCATCAGGTACGGTGTACCTATACTCACCCTTCATATAGCTTCAAGGGGTAAATCAGGGTATCTTCTCACCATAGATCCGGTGTTTGATACTGATGATTTCACCGGTGCGAACGGTATTGAGCTGCTTACAGCAGAACTGAACAGAAGGATCGGAGAGTGGATAATTGATGATCCGGATCAGTGGATCTGGTTTCATAAGCGCTGGGATCGTCGTCCTCCTGGGTCTTCTGGGCTGCGCTGAGTCCCCGGACCGGTGGTCAGAGGAGACCGGACAGGTCCAGACTGTCTCAGGTGTCCGTCTGGTTCAGTCGGAAAAAGGTCTCAGAGAGTGGATGCTTACAGGGGACTCGGCTGTGTACCGGGAGGCGGACAGCCTGCTTCTCATAACAAATGTAAACATAATTTTCTATGAGAATGACATTCCTGAAAGCAGTGTCAGAAGCGATACCGGTTCTTCAGATATGCTCAGCGGTGAAACCGTCCTCTGGGGAAGTGTTTTTGCAGAGAATGTGGATGGAAGAATACTGAGAACAGATCTGCTTAACTGGTCAGACTCACTGGAAACCTTTCAGACAGATTGCCTGGTGACATTCACGCTTCCTGAGAGCACAGGTACCACAACTCTTACCGGCAGGGGAGTGATACTTGATACAGGTTTGTCGGCAATTGGTGATATAACCGTTCATGAATCGTTCTCTGCGGTTACTGTAGGGGAGATACCGGTAGATGAATAGGCTTTTTCCTGCACTTGTTCTGTCTGTAACCTGTTCAATGGCAGATGTTTTTACTGTTACAGCTGAACACGCTTCTTCAGTTACGCTGGAATCCGGCGAGCAGGTGCTTGAGCTGCAGGGTAATGTTCAGGTAACCGATGATCAGGTTACTGTAGCATCTGATTCAGCAAAGGTCTATCAGCAGTCTGAAAAAGCAGAGTTCTACGGCAATGTGCAGGCTGAATCCGATACCCTCTCAGCAGAGGGTCGTTTTCTCTCCTATTCAAGACTTACCGGAGTGATGGTTCTCAGTGGTAATGCTGTGCTTACCGATGGAAACTCAATTCTCACAGCTGATCAGGTTGACTGGTTCAGATTCAGAGACAAGGCAACAGCTAAAGGTTCAGTGGTTCTTCAGGGTGACTGGCTTGGAAATGTTGCCGGTGAATACGCACTTTATGACAGAGAAAGAGGCAGCCTTTTCGTTACAGTAGACCCTGTACTAACAAGGGTAGAGGAAAATGATACAACAGTTATAACCGCTGACAGGCTTGAGTTCTTTCAGGATGGAGAGAGGGCTGAAGCACAGGGAAATGCTGTGGTCTCCATGTCAGAGAGGGATGTTACTGCGTCAAGTGAATACCTGAGATACTATGGAGAAGAGGAGAGAATGGAGCTTATAGGTTCTCCTGTTATTAATGCAGAGGACGGTCAGCTGTTTGGAGACTGGATGGAAGGTCTCACAGGCAGCGACGGAGGTCTGGAATTCCTGAGAATTGAGGGAGCGGCATCAGGTCACATGGAGCAGGATTCAACTCTTGTGGATTTCAACTCCCAGAGAGCCGAGTTCGCTTTTACCGGTTCAGGTGATCTGGACAGCCTTCTTCTTCAGGGAAGTGCGGTTCTTAACATATTCGGGGAAGACTCGGTTCGAACTGAAGCCAATACCATTCACGCGGAGAACATTACCATACTTTTCTCCGATGGCGAAGCTGAGCAGGTAAAGGCATCGGGAACCGTTAGAGGAACTTACAGCTGGACTGGGGAGATGCGTGACTGACAGAGACAGCCGGGCGAAGGTTCTTGAAGCCAGAGATCTGGTTAAGAAGTACAGAAAGAGAAAAGTTGTAAACGGCGTAAGCCTCAAGGTGCGCCGTGGTGAAATAGTCGGTCTTCTTGGCCCTAACGGTGCAGGCAAGACCACCACTTTCTATCAGATAGTAGGATTCATAAAGCCTGATGGCGGAAGTGTTTTTCTTGATGATACAGAGGTTACAAGGCTGCCTATGTACAAGAGGGCCAGGCTGGGGCTGGGCTATCTTCCACAGGAATCCAGCGTTTTCAGAAAGATGACAGTGGAAGACAACCTGATGTGCATACTGGAAACCGCAAAACTTTCAAGAAAAGAACGGAAACAGAAGCAGGAGCAGCTTCTGGAGGAACTTGGCATCACAAGGGTTTCAAAACAGAAGGCATACACCCTTTCCGGTGGAGAGCGGCGACGGGTTGAAATAGCCAGGGCTCTGGTTACTGATCCTGGATTCCTTCTGCTGGATGAGCCCTTTGCAGGAATAGATCCCATTGCTGTTGCCGAGATTCAGGGGATTATTCGAACACTTGCAGAGAGGGGTCTTGGGGTTCTTATAACTGACCACAGTGTCAGAGAGACCCTTGCGATCACCGACAGGGCTTACATCATGTTTGATGGAAGAGTTCTTATCTCCGGTTCAGCAGAGGAACTGGCAAACGACCCTGAAGCCAGAAAGATATATCTGGGCGAGAGGTTCAGGTTGTAGAATGCCTGAACTCAGCACCCATCTCAAGCTTACACAGACCCAGAAACTGGCAATGACCCAGACCCTCAGGCAGCAGCTTGAGATTCTTCAGATGCCCTCAATGGAGCTTGACAGCCTTATAGCCACTGAGCTTGCGGAAAATCCCCTTCTGGAGCAGGAGGGAAGCAGTTCTGACATCACAGAGGGAGCGGAAAACAACGATGCCGCTGATGAAGAACCTGAAAGGCCTGATGCTTCAGAAGATGATCCTCTGGACATTCTCAGGGAGATAGATGAAAACCTGGGAACAATGCCTTCAACCCGCTACGATGATCAGGATCAGTGGCATCCTGAAGCGGTTGAACCTGTAACCCTGAGCAGCTACCTTCTAAAGCAGATAAACACCATTGATATGAACAGAGAAACTGAAGATGCCTGTACATATGTAATCTACTCCCTGGACAGGCATGGCCTTCTCAGTCTGCCTGAGAACGAATTGAGAGCAGGATGGGAGGGAAAACAGGATATTCTTGACAGAGCAGTTAAGGCAGTTCGCACACTTGACCCTCCGGGAGTTGCCCAGACCTCTGCCAGGGATGCTCTTCTCTTTCAGCTGAGGAAGAAAGAGGGGCAGAGAGCGCGAAAGACCATAGAGTACAGAATGATAGAACGGTGTTTCCATCACATTGCTTCCCGAAAAATACTGGCGATTTCTTCTGAGATGGGCATTACTCCCCATGAAGTTGAGGAGACCATTGAAAAGATAAGGTCGCTGAATCCCTGGCCTGGATCGGAGTTCTCAGGCAGTTCCGGCAGCTCTGTTATTCCTGATGTGATCATAGAGAAGCATAACGGCAAGTTTCTGGTCTTTCTCAATGACAACCGTTTCCCTCACCTTACCATCAGCAGCAGGAACAGACGAATACTGGAGTCTCCTTCTACAGGCTCAACTGAGCGGGATTATGTACGAAGGAAGTTTCGAAAGGCAAACTGGTTCATAAAGGCCATAAGGCAGAGGCAGCAGACTGTAACCAGAATAGCATGGTTTATCGCAGGAAGGCAGCAGGGCTTCCTTGAGAGCGGTGTTGATTCTCTGGTGCCCCTTACCCTTCAGGAAGCAGCTGAGGAGCTTGGATATAACCAGTCCACGATAAGCAGGGCGATTAACGGAAAGTATGTCCAGTCTCCACAGGGAATACATGAAATGAGATACTACTTCAGCAGAGGAAGTTCCGACAGGAATGTCAGCGCAGTCCAGGTGAAAGAGGAGATAAAGAGAATTATATCATCTGAAGACAGCAGTCAGCCTTACAGCGATGAGAGAATTGCTGAGATGCTTGAATCTTCAGGAACAAAGATTAAGAGGAGAACGGTAGCTAATTACCGGAAACAGTTGGATATACCTGGCGCCAGAAAAAGACGGCGCTTCTAAGGGGATTGGATGAGCAGCGAAACCTTCAAGGGTTACAGGGGAATAACCAGAAAAGTAATGGAGAAACTGGGCATCAGTGTGTGGGACGATGTTGTTCTCACAGCAGGAAAGAATGTCTTCAAGGGAGTTGTTCTTCCCAGAAGCGAGACTGCCGATGCAAACCATATAGTTCTTAAGCTGGCAACAGGCTACAACATAGGTATTTCAGCCGACAAGATAACATCTGTTGAGGTTAAGGGCTCCAGGGAGGCCCATTATCAGATTCCTGAACAGGAGTTTCCGTATGATCCTGAAAATCCCAATGTGAAGCTTCTGGGAACAGGAGGCACCATAGCAAGCCGCCTGGATTACAAAACAGGCGCAGTGATACCTGCATTCTCCCCTGGGGAACTCTACGGTGCTGTCCCTGAACTTGCTGATATCTGCAATCTTGAAACTGAGAAACTCTTCGGTATCTTCAGTGAAGACATGGGACCCAGGCAGTACATCACTCTTGCAGAAGCCATTGGACGAGAGATCAGGAACGGAGTGGACGGCATAATGATCGGCCACGGCACCGATACTCTGAGCCATACTGCCGCTGCACTTACCTACATGTGCCAGAACCTTCCTGTTCCTGTTGTTCTTGTGGGCAGTCAGCGCTCCAGTGACCGTCCGTCCAGTGACGCAGCGCTGAATCTTATTCATGCTGCCAGAACTGCTGCATACTTTGACGCTGCCGAGGTGGTGGTCTGCATGTTCGGCCCTACAAGCGACCAGTACGGCCTTCTTCACCGTGGCCCACAGGTAAGGAAGATGCACTCAAGCTACAGAAGCACCTTCAGGACCATTGGAGACAGGCCTCTTGCAATGGTTGACAGAGAGAGTTTCAAGTTTCTGAAGGAAGACTATGTAAAGAGGGACAAGACCAGAAAGCCCCTTATCCGTCCTGTGTTTGAGGAAAAGGTCGGCATGGTCTACTACTACCCGAACATGCAGCCGAACATGATAGACTCCATGGTTGATAACGGCTACAGGGGAATTGTCATCGCAGGCACCGGTCTCGGTCATGTGAACAAGGCTCTCTACGATCCAATACAGAGGGCAACTGAAAAGGGTGTTCACATCTTCATGACAGTACAGACCCTCTGGGGCTATGCCCAGATGTATGTTTACGACACAGGAAGGCTTCTGATGCAGAGAGGTGTTGTTCCTCTGGCCAACATGCTTCCTGAGGCTGCATACATAAAGCTGGGCTGGGCCATGGGAGTAACCGACGATCCTGAAGAGGTCAGAAAGCTGATGCTTACACCTGTAGGAGGTGACATAACCGAAAGTGAACCTCCTGACGGTTACATTGTTCTTCAGGGCGGCGTACCTGAAGTGGAACACATTTTTGAAGGCATCAACAGATAGGCAGAGGAAGATATGAAAACAAGCCTGGAACTTGAAGCAGTGCAACTCAGTTTCCCTGAAGGCTGCAACATAATTCTCGGACAGTCACACTTCATCAAGACAGTGGAAGACCTTTACGAAGCTGTTGCAGGAACCATTCCAGGAAGCCCCTTCGGATTGGCATTCAGCGAGGCCTCAGGCCCAAGGCTTATTCGCAGCGACGGAAATGACCTTGAACTGAAAAAAACAGCGGAAGACAATCTGAAGGCCATCGGAGCAGGACACTGCTTCATGGTTGTTCTTGGAGAGGCTTTTCCAATACAGGTTCTGAACAGAATCAAGTCTGTGCCGGAGGTGTGCGGTATTTTCTGCGCCACTGCCAATCTGGTTCAGGTAATTGTTGCCGGAACTGAACAGGGCAGAGGCATTCTCGGTGTAATAGACGGAGAATCTCCTACTGCCGTTGAGTGCAGTGAGGATGTCAAAGCCCGTATTGAGCTTCTGAAAAGGTTCGGCTACAAGCGCTGAGCAGTAACCGTTCATTAAATCGTTTCAGAACCTGAGCAGTTTCTGAACCAAAACAGCAGGCAGGCTGGCGTCTGAAGACTGTTCAGAGTCTTAATTCTTTAAGTCGAGGGCTGGAAGACAAGAGTTATCAACCGGGCAATTCCAGTTATGGAATCGTAATATCAGTATATTCGTGCCAACTGTAACAGACAACTGTAGTTTCATGTATTCATACTCATAACAGGAAACAGTATCATTTCTCTGTCAGAATGCCCTTAATTCAACATAAAAGCATTTAAAGTTCTTAAATAGTAATTTATCTGATTAAATCTTAGCTGTTGAGCGTGCCGTCGTGCTCTGCTTTTCCTGAAATCATAGAGCTTCAGCGTTTACCTGGCTCTCCTGTATTCGGATTCTCTGTACCAGGCTGGAATATCTCAGCTCTGTACTATAATGATCCGGTCCCTGTAATTCAGGGGCAGAAAAACCGGTAGTGTACGATTGGCAGAACAGGCAGATTATGTAAATTATCTGAAAAGAGAGTTTCAGAATGGAATTGATATATTGACCCGCCGCCGGATGTTCTGCATAGTCATATCGTTAACATGAAAGAAGCTCTATTTTGGAGCAAGCAAAGGAGGAGCAACCATGGCAGATCCGAGAGACATGATACTGGGCGAGATTCAGGTGGCAGCTTCAAAGGCGATGGGAAGCTCTGCAGGGGCTATGATGAGACAGGCAGGGCTGAAAGCCTCCCACAAAATATGGCCTGAGCTTCCTGCAGGTCTCTCTGTGGAAGAAGCCGGAAAAATCATGCGGGAAGGTATTAGCGGAATCAAGGGTTTCGGCAGTTTTTCTGCCTGTGAAGAGGACGGTCTGGTGAAAATAGCGTTTTCCGACTGTTATTTTGCATCATTATCAGCTGATTCAGGCCAGCCATGCGGACAGCAGCCAATTTGCTATTTCGGATTCGGCCTTGTTGAGGAAACTCTTGCAAGGCTTACAGGAAAAAGAACAAAAGTTGAGCTGATCAGCAGGGATGAAGCCAATGGTGTGTGTCATGAAACAGCGACTCCAAGATAAATTTTCCTTGCAGAGCTGGAGTATTCAATGTTGTTGTATCTTCAGTATTAAACACAGAGGAAGATGTGCCTTGCCTGTAAAATGCAGCAGTTAAGCCCTTCCAGAGCAGTTTGTACTGCGGGAATTGTCTCTTTCTGATTCCACATGTGCTGACAGTTCATAACTGATATGTTTTCGGCATAATGGCTGCATAGGCAGCCTGGTTTTTATTCTCCGGTTTGGCGGCTGCGCTGCTTTAAATTATAAACTTCAGCTGCAAACTGTTGAGCTTCCACTTCAGTTGTTTCTCATTTTCAGGCAGCTGTGCTATGCGATTTTGTTTTCTGAAAACCTGTACCTCTGTTGGTAATTGTTTACAGTTATTCTGATTTGTATTGCATTGGATAATGGTGCAGCAGGTTGGAATAGTTGTGGTGTTGTCAGCAGCTGCCCTGGGAGAGTTTGCCACTTTTTCCCGCGCGTTTCTCAGGGTTCAGAATATCGTCCTGTGAAGGGGGCCGGAACATGAAAAATGTAACAATCATATCGTCACATGACGATCTTGCGGCGCTTCTTGGAGAGGAAGTCGGCCGCTCAAACTGGCGTTTAATTCCCCAGGAAATGATAAATGCCTTTGCTGACGCAACAGGCGATTACCAGTGGATACACACTGATACAAAGAGGTCTGCTGAAGAGTCACCTTACGGTAAGACAATTGCCCACGGTTTTCTTGCGGTATCACTTCTGCCTTCGCTGCTGGATGAGATAATTGAGGTGCGAAACTCAAAACTAACTGTGAACTATGCCATGGAGAACCTCAGGTTCGGAACACCTGTGCTTGTAAACAGCAGAGTGCGGCTGATTCTCACGGTTGAGAACATCAGGGATCTTCGAGGTACCACAAGGGTAACTTTCGGAGTGACCCTTGAGATTGAGGGAGAGAAAAAACCGGCATACAAGGGAAATGTGGTTCTTCTCTATCATTTCAAATAGTATTCAGCAGCTTCTTTAAGGGTCTGTTCCGGCGATCTTGACGGCCTCCATCCTGTCAGCTCCTCCACCTTATGCTGAAGCAGCGGCCATGAACCGGCGGTTAGTTCCTTTGCCTTTTCACGGGTGACCATTGGGCAGCTTCCTGTAAAGTAAGCGCTTATTTCTGCAAAGGCTCCTGCTGTACACACCAGAAATTTTGGCAGGTGTACTCGAAATATTTTTCTTCCTGCAGCCTGTTCAAGGGCCGCATGAAACCTTTTCCATGTTATGTGTTCAGGCCAGGCAGGGGTCAGTGTCTGCCCCCAGGAACCGGAACAATTCGGAAGAGATGCCATCAGCTCTCCAAGATCGTCTGCAGAGATCATGCAGAAACTTCCATTTGAACGCCCCATGGATACCGTGAACCCTCTGGCTGCCCATCTGAACAGAGGTTCTGTGGCCTTGTCACCAGGGCCCAGTACAGCCGGAGGACGAAGAATCACATACCTGCTGAAGCCTGTAAGAGCTTGTTCAGCAAGTACCTTACTTCTGCCGTAGGGTGTTACAGGGCCAGTTCCGCATGGGCCTGATGCTGCCTGACTTGAGGTAAGAACAAAAAGGGCTTTCGGACAGGCGGATAAGGCAGCTTTTACTATTGCAGCAGTAGAACCGGCATTTATTCTGTGGAATTCTTCGGTGGTTTTGGCCTTTACTGCTCCTGCCACATGATAGATTATATCTGCTTTCTGAATGAGTGGAGCTATTTCATCAGGATTGAAGAGGTTCGTGTTGACAATGCGGCATTCTTCCGGAATAACCGATCTGTCAGAGGAACTGCGGACAGCAGCTGTAACTTCATGCTTCCGCTCCACAAGGATTCGAGCCAGCCTGGAACCCACAAACCCGGAAGCGCCTGTAAGAAAGACTTTCATTTACCATCCCTTCAATGAAGAGGAAATATGCTTCTTATGGTTTGTTTCGCACAGGTTTGTGATTAGATTCATAGGTCAATTTGTTTTATCTGTACACATCATCACAGGCGGGTTTTAATGGACATCTTTCAGAAATGCTTCGAGTACGACAGGGCTGACAAGGTTATAGCAATGGGGCTCTATCCTTACTTCGTCCCGCTCCAGGGACATGTGGGAGCTGAAATGGAGATCGCAGGTCACGGGCTTATCATGCTGGGCTCCAATAACTACCTTGGTCTTACCGATGATCCGTATGTGATGCGGAAAGCATGCGAGGCAATAGAAAAGTACGGCACAGGGTGTACAGGGAGCCGATTTCTTAACGGCACACTGGATCTGCACATTGAACTGGAGGAGAGGCTGGCCGGCTTTCTTAATAAGGAAGCATGCATAACCTTCAGCACCGGCTTTCAGTCCAATCTGGGCACTATAGGCAGCCTGGGAACGAGGAATGACATTCTTTACCTGGACAGGAAGAATCACGCCTCAATCATAGACGGGGCCAGAATGGGGTATGCCGAAGTGGTGAAGTACCGTCACAACGACATGGATCACCTTCGGCACATTCTTGAGAAGTACCGTGGACGCAGCGGCATGATAGTTACCGACGGTGTGTTCAGCATGGAAGGTGACCTTGCGGACATCAACGGCCTTGCAGACCTGGCTGAAGAGTTCGGAGTAAGGCTTCTGGTTGATGATGCCCACGGTGTAGGAGCAATGGGAGCCACCGGCAGGGGCACTGCAGAGCATCAGGGATGCCACGAAAGGGTTGATCTGCTTGTGGGCACCTTCAGCAAATCCTTTGCCTGCATCGGCGGTTTTGCAGCAGGGCAGAAGGAAGTTATTCACTATCTTCAGCATGTGGCCAGGACTGTTATCTTTTCAGCAAGTCTTCCTCCCTCAGCGGTTGCCACTGTGCTTGCTGCCCTTGATGTACTTGAAAGAAAACCTGAACTTATTGCACAGGTGCACAGGGCAGCTGAAAGATGCAGAAACGGCCTTGCAGACCTGGGATTCAATGTAGGTCAAAGTGAAGCTCCTATAGTTCCCATAATAGTCGGAGATGATCTGGACTGCTTCAGGTTCTGGAAAGACCTGTTCGACAACGGGGTATTTACCAATCCTGTAGTATCACCTGCAGTGGAGCAGGGGCAGGCTATGCTCCGCACCAGCTACATGGCAAGCCACACCGATGACATGATAGACAGGGCGCTTGAAGTGTTCGAGAGGGTCGGCAAAGCCCACGGTCTGATCGGAGTATAGCGTGAACTGTAACATCGAAGTGGTGTCATCGGCGAAGCAGAGGCGTGAGTTCATCATGCTTCCTTTCAGAATAAACAGGGATGATCCCCACTGGATACCGCCGCTTCTCATGAATGTCAGGGCATTAATGAACAGGAAGCATCCCTTTCACGAGCATGCTGATGTTGAGTTCTTTCTGGCCAGAGACAGGGAAGGAACTGTTAGAGGCCGTATCAGCGCAGCTGTGAATCATGCCCATAACAAGTACCACAATGAGAAGACAGGCTTTTTCGGCTTTCTTGATTGTGAAAACGACAGTGAGACAGCAGAGCAGCTCCTTCATACTGCTGAAGAGTGGGTAAAGTCCAGAGGAATGAAGAGAATAAGAGGCCCTTTCAACCTCTCAACCAATGAGGAATGCGGCCTGCTTGTTGACGGTTTTGATACCGATGCAAAGCTGATGATGCTTCACAATCCCCAATGGCTTGGCGGTCTGGTCGAGCAGGCAGGTTACAGCAAGCTGATTGATATGCTGGCTTACTGGGTGGACGGTGATGAAACCGACTTCAAAAGGCTTTTCAGAATAGCTGATATGGTGGAGAAGCGTGGAAACTGGACAATCAGGAATATCAACCTGAATGAACTTCCTTCCGAGATGCGCAAGATAATGGATGTGTACAACGAGTGCTGGTCTGACAACTGGGGTTTTGTTCCCATGACCAGCCGTGAGTTCAAATCCATGGTTGATGAACTGAAGATGCTCATCATAGACAAACTGGTTCCTATTATTGAACTTGAAGGCGAGGTGGTTGCCTTCGGTGTTGCGCTTCCAGATGCGAATGTGGCGTTCAGAAAGGGCAGAGGCAGGGCAATACCCACAATACTGGCTCTGAAGGTTCCCCCTTTCAAACAGAAGATCGACAGGGTTCGAATGCTTCTTATGGGTACAAAAAAGAAGCACCGGAACAAGGGGCTTGAGGCTCTGGTTATTCGTGAGATAGTGAATAACAGCAAGATTCTCGGTATGGGCAGAGGAGAGCTGTCGTGGATTCTGGACAGCAACCGTGAGATGCGTGCCATCATGGAGAAGCAGCTCAAGGCAGATGCCTACAAGACCTACAGGATATACGAAAAGGAATTCTAATGACCGAAAGAGAGCTTGTAGACCTTTATATCAGGTTCTTTGAGAGCCGGGGACACAAAAGAATAGCAGGCGCTTCCATAATACCTGAGAACGATTCCACAATACTCTTCACTCCTGCAGGCATGCAGCCTCTTGTGCCTTTCCTGCTTGGAGAGAAACACCCTTCCGGCTCCAGGCTTGTGGATGTTCAGAAATGCATTCGTACAGGGGACATTGAAGAGGTGGGCGATGATACCCATCTCACCTTTTTCAGAATGCTTGGCAACTGGTCCCTTGGAGAGTACTTCAAGAAAGAGGCTATTCAGTGGAGCTGGGAATTCCTCACAGGAGAAGAGTACCTGAACTTCGACCCTGACAGGCTCAGTGTAACTGTTTTTGCCGGCGAGAACGGCATTCCTGCAGACGATGAAGCTGCACGAATATGGAACGAAACGGGAGTTCCAGAGGAACGGATTTACCGGTTCGGCATGAAGGACAACTGGTGGGGCCCCACAGGAGCCACAGGTCCCTGCGGCCCTGACACTGAAATGTTTTATGACACAGGTAAAGAGCCCTGCGGAGAGAGTTGCAAACCAGGCTGTTCCTGCGGCAAATACTTTGAGGTCTGGAACGATGTTTTTATGGAATACCGTAAAACTGAGACCGGTGAATACCAGCCGCTGCCTCAGAAGAATGTGGATACAGGCATGGGGGTTGAGAGAACAGTTGCCATGCTCAACGGCTGCGGAACTGTCTACGAAACAGGCGTATTCAAACCGCTTATCAGCAGAATAAGGGAACTCACCGAAGAAACCGATACAACAAAGAGCGAGAGGGTCATAGCAGATCACATCAGAGCAGCTACTCACATCCTCGGCGATGACCTGGGTGTGGTTCCTTCAAATCTCGACCAGGGTTATGTGCTGAGAAGGCTGATCAGGCTTGCTATAAGACACTGCATGAAGCTTGGTATCAATCCTGAGGAACTCACAACCCTTGCAGACACAGTAATCAGTGCAGAGGGTGAGGAATACCTGGAACTCAAGAGAAACAGAGACAAGGTCATTGAGGAACTGCGACTAGAGGAAAATCTCTTCAGCAAGACCCTTAAGGCAGGTATGAAGCAGTTTGAAAAGATGATACCCAACCTGCTGAAGAACCCGAAAAAGGAAGTTGCAGGAAGGCTGGCCTTCAAGCTCTATGACACCTACGGATTCCCTGTTGAACTCACAGCAGACCTTGCGTCTGAACACGGCATGACTGTGGATATGGAAGGTTACAGAAAAGCTTTTGAAAAGCACAGGCAGCTCTCCAGACAAGGCGCAGACAAGAAGTTCAAAGGCGGTCTGGCTGATAACAGCGAGATGGTCACAAAACTCCACACAGCAACCCACCTGCTCCATGCAGCATTGAGAAGAGTTCTCGGAAACCATGTTCAGCAGAAGGGCTCCAACATCACAGCTGAAAGGCTCAGATTCGACTTCCTCCATTCCGAGAAGATGACCGATGAAGAGAAGAAGCAGGTGGAACAGATAGTCAACGAAGCCATCGAAAAGGGCATAGATGTCCATGTCTGCCAAATGAGCCCTGAACAGGCTGATGAAAAGGGAGCCCTTGGTTTCTTCAGGGACAAGTACGAAGATGTTGTAAAGGTGTACACCATAGAGGGCTTCTCAATGGAGATATGCGGAGGCCCCCATGTGGAAAATACCGGAGATCTGGGAAGGTTCAGGATTGTATCTGAAAAGAGTTCATCAAGGGGCGTTCGCAGAATAAAGGCGGTTCTTGAATGATGATACCGGCGCCGGCTGAACTCGTTTCAGGAACACTGCAGACCGTCTGCGGTGAGATGATCCTTGAGCAGGACGGCAGCGCCATTATCGAGTTCTACTACCTGAACAGAATACTGGAAAACGGAGATACTCCGGAAGAGGCTGCGGAAGCCCTTCTTAACGACATAGCTTTTGCAGGAAGCCCAGGCTATCCCTGAATGGATGGCGCAGGCTTTCAGATAAGAACAAGCTGACAGCATGAAAGAGGACCAATGAAATTTCTTAAGAAACTCTGCGAGACCGACGGCATATCAGGAAGGGAAGATGCTGTTGCTGAACTCCTGAAGGAAGAACTCAAAGAGTATGCCGACGAGATAAGAACCGATGCCATGAAGAATGTCATCGCTCTGAAGAAGGGCACTGCAGGCAATAACAGAAAAAAGATAATGCTCGCCGGTCACATAGATGAGATAGGTTTTCTTATCTACAACATCAATAAGGAGGGTTTTGCCTCCATTTCACCTGTAGGCGGCTGGTCTGCAGGTTCCATTGCAGGCCATACAGTTAAGGTATACACCTGCAAAGGCGAGGTTCTCAGAGGTGTAGTCTGCGCCAAAGCTGCGCTGACCCCTGAAGAAGCGGCAAAAGCCCCTGACCTCAACAGCCTTTTCATCGACTTCGGCATGGATGGAGATACCGTTAAGGAAAAGGTGCAGCGAGGCGACTGGGTTGCTATGGACTCCCCTTATCAGGAACTGGGAGACTGCCTTGTAGCAAAGGCATTTGATGACCGTGTAGGGGTATACATCATTACTGAAGCCTTCAGAAAATACCGCAACCCGAATATTGATGTGTACTGTGTGGGCACAGCACAGGAAGAGGTCGGTATCAGAGGAGCAACAGTTGCGGCACAGTCAGTCAGGCCGGACATAGGCATAGCTGCAGACATTACAGTTGCAGGAGACACTCCGGGATTCCCTGCTGAGAGGAAGGTAACCGACCTCGGCAAAGGCGTTGCCATAAAGCAGCAGGATTCCAGCGTAATCTGCTCCACCAGCCTGGTTGATTTCATGCGAACCATCGCTGAGGAAAAAGGGATAGACTATCAGATGGAGATACTTGTCAGAGGCGGCACAGACACCAGCGCCATGCAGAAGTTCGGCGGCGACACTTACGCAACCTGCCTCTCTGTCCCCACAAGAAACGGTCACAGCCCTGTAGCCATCATTCACAAACACGATGTGGAAACAGCCATCAAGCTCCTCACAGAGTTCCTGAACAGAGCACACCTGTTCCAGGGCTGACAACCAGCTTAATAAGGGGCACGCTGATGCCCCTTCGCGCATCCTGAAAACTGAAACGGCAGTTTCAGACACCGTTTCCGATTTTCTGGTATTGTAAGGCGCTGTGCTGAATTTATGGAAGAATGAACCTGGAGCAGTTACAGATGATTCACAGCTATATCCGGTTTCGTCTCACAAAACCTGCAGCAGCTCCTGAAGAGACAGGTTAGGCTGAATGCGTACAGGTGTTATTCTGTTTTCTCTTGCATGCACTGTTTTAATCATCTCCTGCGAGAAGGGGCCTGTGGATCAATCGAAAGTATCCTTTGTTCTTAGAGCGGTGGACTCCCTTGGAGTAGAGTACGGCGACAGCACAGAGATGTTCGGGGACATTGGTTGTGTCTGCTTTCTCTCTGATTCTGTGTTCGTTGTGCTTGACAGGCATTGTCAGAATCTGCGTTATTTTACCCTGGAAGGGGAACACCTTCTTACTGAAAGCCATCTCTTGGGGATGGCCCGTTTGAGTACAGGTTTGCCGGAAACATTGCTCCATGCGGTTCATCTGCAGGAGTCTTTGAGTTCGGGAGGCCCCCCAGGTGCATCATCTTCGATTCTCAGGGTTGTGCTGAACGAAGTGTGACTATTGAAGGTGCCAGGGCTCTGATTAATTCTGTTTTTCTGGGAGAAAGCCGGATTGTCGGCAGTATGGGAAAGTTACAGAGAACCGGCGGCTCTGTAGAAATCGGTATTGATGTCTGTCTGTGGAACACAGAAGACGGCTCTCTTGAATTGGTGTTCTACTCACAATCAAGACCATTGGGATCAGTGGAGGAAGCATACGGAGAGTTTGTAAGACTTGATCATTGCATTGCAGCATACAGGGATAGTCTGATTTTCCTTGCTCCTGACCTTGACAAGCCTGAGGTACTGGTGTTTACCGCAGACGGAGAATGTACCGATACTGTTTCATTTCAGTTGGAACGGCAGGCCAGGTCAATGGAAGAGATTGAGCTTGAAGTGACATGGCGAAAGCTCCGAGACGGTAATCTGGGAGAATGGTTCCCGTCAGAGCTTGAACCGGGAATAACACAGCTGCAGGTGCAGGACTCTGCAGGCTTGCTCTGGGTATGTCACGGATCTCTCTTAACCCCTGAGTTTGAGGTGTTCAATATAAACGGTGAACATGCTTTCAGCTGCAGTTGCACCGGGCTTCCTGCCAGGGACTTCTACAGATTCTGTATTTCAGATGAGGGCTGTCTGGCTTACACTATGTATCCGGAACTTTATCCCCGTGTCTATTTCCTTGAGCTGCTGCAGAGATGACTTAAACCATGAAACTGACCGATGAAGTGGCAGAATACTACCGATCCCTTGCGCCTGTATATCACAGCAGATCACGATACCCGAAAACCTTCTCAGAAGCCGATACAGGTACCCTTGAGAAGAGAATCGTAAAGCTCTTTGAGGGGCGCAGGGTTCTTGAAATTGCCTGCGGCACAGGGTACTGGACTTCACATGCGGCCAGGTCGGCCAAATCGGTACTTGCCACAGACCTGAATAAAGAGATGCTCAGAGAAGCCGAGAACTATTGCAGAGGTTCTTCCAATGTAACATTCAGAGAGTCTGATGCTTACACCCTGGAGGGAATACCGGAAGGTTTCACCGGCGCATTCTCGGTACTGTGGTGGTGTCATATGCCGTGTAACATGGTAAGTGTTTTTCTTAAAACACTTCACAAGAAACTTGAGCCTGGCTCAAAGGTCATACATGCCTGCCAGCTGAAGGATATGGATACAGCTTACCATCTGCCTGACGGACAAGGAAATATCATTGCAGAAAGAAAACTGAAAAACAGAGCTTACCGCATAGTGAAAAATGTTCCGGATGAAGAGAGAATCAGAGAGATTTTTCTTGACCTGAAAGTGGATTACTCGGTTTTTCCAGTTCAGGGTATGTGGAGTGTTGAATACACAATATGAGCCAGCTTACTTCAGTTCAAAGGAGCTCTCAGCCGACCACAATCTCATGCTGCGAAAATAATGATTCGCTAACAAGTTTCCTTTCAGAAACAGTCCTTTCAGACAGTTTCCTGAGAACCTGTTTGTTGCGCGTCTGCTGAGTTGACGCACCTTGTTTCATTCCATTCTAATTATTACTGCCCTGATGAATCTCCAGCACATTCAGTGGATGAACGAACATTGTCTTTTGTATCAATGTAGTCCTCAATATGCTCAAGCTTAACATTGGGGACTTCATCTAACCTATTGTTTAACCAGTGTTTATGCTTGATACCTACAGTTACTGTTATTCTTTTCTCTCTGTTTGATTCTATCGTTTTTGTGATTCGATTAAGAAACTCAATGTTCCAGATTTCTTTGACATTCCAGAATTCTGGAAAGAGTTTTGCCTGGTACTTCTCCCAAAGTATTTCCATCCAATGGTCGTATGCCCTTGATTGAAGTGAATGAAGCGATAGAGATTTAGCTTCAGATGCGGTTTCGAACAGTTTCTTCCTGAGCTTCCATCTGGCCAGGGATTCAGGATCGGAATTAATCATCTCCATAACCTTCCTGTTTCTTTCTTCCTGCCTGTAACCTTCTTCTGTGGGTGGCTGGATCGGGATTACTTCAATTCCATTCTCATATGCATAAGGCAGGATCGCCTTCGGGTATTCCGGTTTGGAGTTGCATGTGGTTTTTCCGAATAACTGTTCCGGACTGAGTTCTGCACAGATAATGTCCGGTTTCGTTGCATGTATCAGTTCAACCAGTTTTGAAAGATTGAAAACTGGATCCACCAGGTGCAGTTCATGCTGTGTTCCTATGACAATCAGATTAGCCAATACAATAACCTCTTCTGCGGTTAACGCTCTTAATCATCAGACTGCGATAACCAGTTTTCCATCACCATATGGCAGTTCTACTGCATTCTGTCGTTCTACCTTAATCTGGATTATATCAGGCTTTCATTCTGTAATCAAGGATGTTAGGAGACTTAATGAGCTGCTCACCTGGATTTCTCATAAACACAATTGAAAAGGTCGTTTCAAAGTGTTATATCATATTTTAATCTAACAATGACACTCAAAAGAAACTGTCTGATCATGAATGCAAAGTGTCACTCCGATAATGGTCAGCTGTCTGAGGTGGCCTGGGTTGTCAAGAGAGAAAACCTCTCTGTTTAAGGTGGATTTCCTGCCTCTTTCTTCGGCCGCAACGGAGCGGAGGGCGTAGCCCGGA
>PDWJ01001865.1_pt1 | contig 34421 bp, 41 predicted proteins | sample 1430881 | NCBI WGS metagenome assembly PDWJ01 (sample SAMN01162460, study PRJNA174530) | Oral metagenome, whole genome shotgun sequencing project. | biome: Marine environment; feature: Marine mammal; material: Swab sample of the gingival sulcus; isolation source: swab sample of gingival sulcus...
TTTTTTACGTGCAAGATATTTTTTATTCACATAAAAAATAATCCCCACAGCTTGTTTATTTATTGTATCATAATCTTTCACATCTATGATACTACCATTTCTTAACAAGACATCTCCAATTTCAAAATCAATATATCTGTTTTGCTCAATAATGGCATTAACAGTTATCATAACCATTGCAAACATTAAAACAAACATAAGTAATATACTTTCAACTTTTTCCATAATTTTCTTTTCCTTTCAGTTCTTGTTTCAATTAAATATAGTGCAAAGATAAAAAATAAAATAATACAAGACTACATTATATTATTTATTTAACTTTGTTTAATATATTAAACATAACTAAGAAAGTCCAGACTACTACCTAAAAAAACAACTTCAATTTCAATTAGTAATATAGATAACTTTGTTTAATATCTCAAAATATTGCACACCCTCTCTCAAAATATTGCACACCCTCTCTCAAAATGTTGCACACCCTCTCTCAAAATGTTGCACACCCTCTCTCAAAATATTGCGTACTATATAACTAAAATAACATTGTAAATCATTGAAAATAAGATGTTTATATTTTTTTGTTTTTTGCGCATGCTATTTTGCTATATATTATATATATTATTAAATAAATACAGATATATATAACTATTAAGAACTTATCAAAAATTAAATGGTCAATAGTGGAATCAGAAATTGCAGAAAAAGAAAAATTTCTTTATTTCTGCATTTGTGTGTAGTTTGTAAATGTGGTAATATTTTTAGTTAGTTTTTTATTATCCTATTATGTTTTCAGAAAAGAATTCTGGGACATAATGCTTTTCTGCAAGATGTGTCTTTGTACCCACAAACTTTATCAAGTTTGTAGAACAAATACTATCTTGCCTTTTTTCAAAAGGAGTAAAAACGTCGGAACTTGTTTTTATTTAAAGTGAGTGATTAAATAAAACTATAAAAGGAATAGTTTTAAATAGTCGTTTATAGTTTTTTTTAGTCTATATTTTAATATAAAGAGTAGTTATTAGTCTATATTAGTAGTTATTAGTCTATTGTAACTATCTGTTATTGTGTATTTTAAAGTTTTGTTTCATCTTTGCACCGTGATTCTGAAAATTATTTTTAATAGTGAAAGTAAAAGATGATTGGATAAAGTTTCGAATAGCAAAAAGTCAGAAAAGGAAATGGAAACGTATTTGTAAACAAAAACAAATTTCATTAACCGACTTGATTGTAGATTCGGTTGAAGGTAGACTTTCTAAAAATGATCGAAGAGAATTATTAAAGTTCATTGAAAAACAGGATAACATTTTTTCTAAGATTGAGAATAATATTAATCAGTATGCGAGATATGCTAATGCTAAAAAGTTTATCAATTCTTCTGAACTGAAAGAATTTAATAAAAAAATGGCTTTAATTGTTGATTTAAAAGCGGAGCAAAATAAAATGTTTTTGCAAATTTATAATTTAATAGGAGCCTATACTGATGATAATTAAAATTTTAAGTTCTGCTAGTATCGATTTTCATGGTGTGAAATATAACGATAAGAAAGTTGTTGATGGGGCCGGAGAATTAATGAAAATGGAGAATTTCCCTTCTTTTATTAATAAGGATAGTAATCAAGAGGAAGTTCGAGATTATTTAAAATCTATATCACAGAGTGCAAGTGGAAGGGTGAAAAAGCCTCAATTTCATGCAGTAATATCAACTAAATATCAACAGCATTCTAAAGAAGAATTGACCAAGATTGCTGAAGAGGTTATGAAGGAAATGGGTTATGGACAACAACCTTATATTATAGTTTTTCATAACGATACAGATAATAATCATGTTCATATTGTTTCTTCACGTGTTAATAAAACAACAGGAAAAAAAATTGAAGATGCTTTTGAAAAACTGAAATCACAAAGAGCTTTAAGTAATGTGATGGAAAAATTATATGGCGTACAAGTAGAACGAAATATAGATGTTTTGTTGGAATATAATTATAGTTCTATTAAGCAATTAGAAACATTATTGCAACGAAATGGTTTTAAATTAATAACTAATGCAACAGATAGTAATCAATTGGATATTCTCAAAAATGGAGTTAGAAAATCTTCATTAAAAAAGACCGATTTAAATTTTAAAAAGTCAGATATACAAAGGAAAAGACAATTAAGAGCTATTTTTTACAAATACAAAGATCTTTATTCAAATCAAGTTTTTAGAGTTGAGGATGATAGGAAAAGAAATGGAAAAATTGACGAAAACACAAATGAGGCAGCGAAAATAATTGTTGAATTTGAAAGTGAGTTACAACATAATTTTAGAAGAGTATTTGGGGTGGATATTGTTTTTCATAGCAAAGATGGTAAAGATCCATTTGGGTACTCTATTATTGATCATAAGACAGGGTGTGTTTTTAAAGGTAGTGAAGTTATGAAAATGCAAGATCTTTTTGATTTTTCTGATGACAGTATTGATAAAAAGACTTTTGAGAAACTTAAATTTTGGAATGTTTCAAATGAAGCGGAGAAGAAATGTTTACTGAAATTTTACAATGAACGAAATATAGATGTGAAAGATTTTATGGTCTTTAAAAATAGGACTAGAAAGAATATAGAAGATTACAAAACAGTTAAAAGTCAATTGATTAATTATATAAAAACACCTAAATATGATGAAAATATATCTGTAATTGCTCAAGATGGTAAATATTACGCTATTCATTCTCAATATAATCATATTCAAGAGTTAGAATCTTTAGTTGGAAAGAATATGTATCAAGCATATATAAATAATAAGCCAACAGAGGAATTGACAGAAAATAAATATAAAGGAAGGTCTAATAGTTTTGTAGATGATTGGATAAAAGTATTAGGTCAAAGTGAATTTGGTAAAACAGATCCTTCGGAAAAGGAACGAAAAAGAAGAAAAAAGAAAAAAAGATAATATTATGATAATAACTTTTGCGACTCAGAAAGGAGGCACAGGAAAAACAACCCTTGCTATTGCTTTTTCTAACTTCTTATCTAAATTTAAAAAGAAAAATATAAAAGTATATGACTTGGATTATCAAAAGTCATTTCATTATAAATGGACAGAAGATGAGACCTTAGAGGTGCCTAAATTATATGATGTTGAAATTATAGAAGAAGCTTTGAATTTCTTTGATTTTGAAAAAATCTTGGAAATGAAAGAGGATGATACAATTTATATTTTTGATTTGGCAGGAACATTAGACCATAGTTATAGTGAGATTTTGATGTATTCGGATTTTATTATAATTCCTTTTGAATACTCAGATGTATCTGTGAAGTCTACTATGGTTTTTATTAATTATTTAGGATTATCTGAGAGTGAAGCTGAGAAAATATTTGTTCGTTCAAAAATGGATAAAGGTTATAATTACCTTAATCAAAAGGAAATGGATGTGGAACTTTCTAGGTTTGGAACGCTTATCGAAGCACCTATTTATAAAAGAAATTGTTTGCAGACTATTAATACTCGAAGCTTAACATATGAACAAAGGTCTGCAGTGAATAAAACATTTGAAGAGATTATTTATCAAATTAATAACTTAAATAAAATCAATAGTATTAATGGGAAAGCATTATAAATTACCTTTTGATATTAAAATAATCAGAAAGTACAGTGATATAAATATTGATGAGTTTTTAGATGATTGGATAAAAACAGAGTCAAATCGGAAAGAAAGATCAATTCTTTTAGACAATGATTTACATATAGAATTAAATAAGTTTCAAACTTATGATATTGATATTCATGAAATAATAGACTTAGTTGTTAGGTATGCTCTTTCTAAAAGGGAATTTAGACGTAATATGGGGATATTAATAGATTTGAAACAAAAGAAATGAAGTTATGAAGATCTTGTTTAGTATAATTTTTATAGGTTATTTCTTGTATTATCTCGTGAATATTATATATGACATGTTTTTTAAAAGAGATGAACAAGCAATTTTTCAAGATGATGTTGATGAGTTTTCTTTTGAAGAAGATTTAGAAAATGGGGGAGGATCTATACATAAAGTAACAGTTGAGGATGTTAATGGAGAAAGAACAAAAGATTTTGATTTTGAGGAGAAAGAGCATTTAAACGAAGAAGTTAGTGAGGAACAACAGGTCGAAGAACAGCAATCAAATATTGATGAGGTTAACAGAGAAGAACGTAGGGAGAATAATAGGAAGGAAAGTGAAGATAGATTTAAAGAAATAATGAAATTGGCGGAGTCAAATGTTCAACTTGTAAATTCATTTGATGGGCAGAAAGTATATCAATCAGTATATAATTTTAACTAAGTATTAATATAAATTTTTTAACAATGAAATTGGATTTGAAACAATTAGACAAAGAAGAAATTATTAAAGGAGTAGTAATGGCAGGTTTATTTCTGTTTATCGTTTCTCCATCAATGGCACAAGGTACAGGTGGTATTGGAGCTGCAACAGATATGATTAAGGAGTATTGGGCACCTTTGAAGCTGTTGATTCAAGCAATTGGGGGTATTGTTGGTATAGTAGGGGCAGTACGTATCTACAATAAGTGGACAAATGGAGACCATGACATCAATAAAGAGCTTGTTTCTTGGGGTGGAGCTGCCTTGTTTTTAGTAATAGCTCCTCAATTTATCAATTCTTTCTTTAGTATGACATAGTAATGGGATATTTTCTTTATAAGGGGTTAAACAAACCCCTTATATTTTTTGGCCTAAAAGGGAGTTATATTTATTATGCTGGAGGAATTATTATTGGTGGGTTTATTCTTATTGCTATTTTTTCTTCTATAATTGGGTTTTTAGGAATTCTTATAGGGACGGCTATAATAGGTGGGGGACTTTGGATGGTTTTTTATATACAAGACACAAGAGGGTTATATAAAAAGACGAGAAATAATAATGAGATACACATATTTCCAAAACGTTTTAAGAATAGAGTAATTCTGCAAAATGAAAACAAAAAATAAAGTTTTTGATATACCCTTTATCGGGTTTGATAAGGGAGTAGATAACAATTGGGATTTTGATGTCTTAATAGGGAAATATGGTAACCCTATTATTGGCATCAGAATCAAGAATATGGTAGAGCAATATTCTGCAGATCCGGATAACTATATAGATTATCATAGTGTTCTTAATCAGTTGTGTACCATTATTGGAGAAGGATATATTGTGCAAAAAATTGATTTTTTCGGAAAGAAAAAATATAAAGGGGAATCAAGTGATGAGTTTTTGCAACAAAAATATTCTGATCATTTTGAAGGAAGAGTTTATAAAACAATTGATACTATCTTGTTATTTTCGGAAATTATTAATAAAAAAAAGAAATATAAATTCTCTGAAAAAAAGTATAAAGAGTTTAGAGAAAAATGTCAAAAAGTCTATATGCTTTTAAAAGGAGAATGTGACCCTCATTTTTTATTTGAAAATGATTTTGAATATTACATGAGAACAATTCTATCAATGGAGTTCCAAGATATCCCATCGTACAATAATATTAAATCTACGAATGAATTTTTAAGAATTGGAAAACAGTTTGTTAAAACGGTTTCTTTCGTTGATGTAGAAAAAGTGGAGTTGCCAAATGAAATTGAAACATTCTCTACTTTAGGTAGAGGTACAGCTGGGGATACTGCAGTTGATAATTTTTCTTTTATAAACGAGCTGCAACATTATAATATGCTTATTTATAATCAAGTTTTAGCTATTCCAAAACAAGTTGAAAGGCAAAGAGAACTAGATAAAAAAAAGAAAAAACATGAAGGAGTAGCCCAAAACACACCCTCTAATCTTATTGTTGCTGAAGAAATTGAAGAACTACTTCATAATATATCAGTTGATGGACAATTAATTGTTGATGCGCATTTTTCTATTCTTTTTTCTGCAAATAGCAGAGAAGATATGGATAAAACAGAAAGTCTTATTGATAATAAATTATTCACAAAAGGGATTATTGTATCTAAAAATGCTTATAATCAATTAGAGCTTTTTAGGGCTTCTATTCCTGGTAATGCAATGGAATTAAAGGAATATGATTTATTCACAACAACAAGTGAGGCTGGTTTAGCTTTTTTTTTTAAAGAAAGTTACCCAATAGATGAAAAAAGTAATTTCTATTTGAGGTTTACAGATAGACAGGGTGTACCTTTAAAGGTAGATGTAGCAGATTTACCGATGAAAACAGGGCGAATTAATAACCGAAATAAATTTGTATTGGGTCCATCCGGTAGCGGAAAGTCTTTTTTAATGAACAATATTATAGAGCAATATTTAACTTATAACTATGATGTTGTTATTGTTGATACAGGGGACTCTTACTCAGGTACTTGTCAATATAAAGGAGGTAAATATATTCAATATACAGAGGAAAAACCTATTACGATGAACCCTTTTTTGATGGCAAAAGAAGAGTTTAACATTGAAAAAATGGAATTTTTAACAAATTTGATTTTTTTGATTTGGCAAGGTGCTGATGCTGTTATGAGTACTACACAAAAGTCTATTATAGATAACGCTCTACTTTCGTATTATCATCAATTCTATAATGCAGATGAGGAGTGGTATAATGATAAGTCAACAGAGGAATTGCTTTTGTTTTTAAGTAAGTATAATATAAGTGCAGATGATATTCATAATGAAATAGAAAATGAGTTGAAGGAAAACAAAACATATTATGATATTTTAGGTTTGCCTTTTGATGCTACTCATAATGAAATTAAAGAAAAGGGGCGAAGTTTAATTAAACTCTATCATCCGGATACAAATTCTAATAATCCAAATTATGATAAAAATATGTTCTTTAGAATTTTTGAAGCTTTTGAAACACTTTCTGATGAGAAAGAAAGAAAAATATATAATACAACACATTTGATTATAGCTAAGAATAAACCAATACAGAGACCTGCTAATACGGAGGAATACAATCAAATTTTTAGAGATACTATTATTAAGAAAATAGACCAGATAAAAGAAGGTTTTATTATTAAAGAACTTTCGTTTAATTCTTTCTATGAGTATTGCGAATGGTTCTTGCCAAAATATTTAAATAATAAAAAACATCAAATTAAAGAAGGGGAATTTAATATAAGGACTTTTTTATTTGTTCTTAAAGATTTTTATAAAGGAGGTCGATATGGAAAAACATTAAATGAGAATGCAGATAATAATTTATTCCATGAATCTTTTATCGTATTTGAAATAGATAATGTAAAGGATAATCCAAAGCTCTTCCCTATTGTAACTTTAATTATTATGGATACGTTCATCCAAAAAATGCGCTTGAGAAAAGATAGACGAAAAGCATTAATTATTGAGGAAGCTTGGAAAGCAATTGCTTCTAAACTTATGGGGGGATACATTCTTTACCTTTATAAAACAGTAAGGAAGTTTTGGGGAGAAGCGATAGTAGTCACTCAAGAGCTAGATGATATCATTGGGAATGAATTAGTAAAGGATTCTATTATCAATAACTCAGATACCTTTGTTTTACTTGATCAATCAAAATTTAAAGATAATTTTGACCGTATTGCTTCTTTTCTTTCTCTTAACAGGGTAGAACAAAATAAAATCTTTACAATTAATAATCTTGATAATAAGCAAGGAAGGAGTAGGTTTAAAGAATTTTATTTGAAAAGAGGAGCTGAAGGAGAAGTGTATGGTAATGAAGTGGCTATTGAACAATATTTAACTTATACAACTGAAAAGCCGGAGAAAACAGCTGTAGAATTTTATTTGAAAAAAGCTGAAAATTATGATAAAGCTTTAGAGGCATTTGTGAAAGATTTAAATAAGTTTGATAAAGATTTAGGAAGTATGGTTTCATTGATTAATCTTTATCAAGATACAATAGATGAATACGTTTTACAGTATTATAACAATATTAAGAAAACAACTCAGAACAAAGATGTTTTTAAAATTATAAAAAATGAGTTGAAAGCAAATAATGTTGATTTAAAAGAATTGATTAAAAGGGCATAAAAACTATTCGTATGAAAATTAAATTGGGTATATTGTTTTTAATTTGTATTCACTTACAGTCATATGCACAAGATCTCTATACGGATCCTATAACTACTGGTGCATTAGCTGTATATGCAACGCAAATTAAAAATGAACAGCAAAAAACTGTTTCTGAACAAAAAGCTTTAAACAGAATACAATTGTTTGTTGGAGGAGCAATGGAGAGTGCAAACCAAATTCAAGAGAAACTTTTTAAAGGGTTGAAAGAAGTGTCGGGGACATTACAGAATGCGCTTCAAGTACAACAGATTTACAAAGAGGTTCAAGCATGCTATAATTATTCTAATAAAATAAAAAATTTGGTAGCACAACATCCAGAATATAGTGTGCTTGAAGCTGAAGCAGCAAATAAGGCTATACAACAACTTGTTAAAACGGTAACAGAGGTTACGAATTTATTAACTTCTTCAGAAACAAATTTAGCTACGGCCGGGGATAGATATAAGATTTTATTTGAAATTCAAGATGAAGTGCAAAAGTTAAAGCTATGGTTAATTTCCATTACTTTTAGTTTAGAGCGTTCTATTCAAATTGGATTCTGGAAATCAATAAATCTTATGCAGTCTTATGTTAATAGAGATAAACAAGTTGTGAATGATATTATTCTTAAGTTTAATTATCTAGGTATGTAAAGAAATGAGAAATATATTATTGATTATTTTTTTGATAATACAATTTAATGATTTGTGTTTCTCTCAGATAAAGGGAGGAAATAATACGTATGTAGATGTCTTAATGATGAATTATGATATAAAACATACGGTAAAAGAACATGATAGGCAGAAGGACATGAAAAGCAATGAGGATAAAAATTTAGGGTTAGAACTTATTAATAAAGAGCAATGGGAAAAATTAGAAGATAAGGTAAAAAAGATACAAAAACGATTATCTGTTGTTGATGTTGCTCTGCAGGCAATCCCTCTTGGTAGCACCATTGTAGAAAAGACTAAAACTATCAAAGATAATGAAACACAGATATTAAATGAAATTCAAGAGTTACCTTTATCCTTAGTAGTGGTATTGAAACAAGAGGTAAATTTCATATATAACTTTCAAATGACTTTAAGATTAATTGTTGGTATTGTTGCTTCTGTGGGAGCAATCAATCAAATGGAAAAAGCTGAGAGAAAAATAATAATGAATTATGCTATACAAGAAGTAGAGAAGTTAGAAAAAGAATCTTTTTCAATGTTATATTTAATTAGAGATTTTAAATCTAAAATGAAACAACAGGGAGGATGGACTAGTTATATAAATCAAGATAAATTGTTGGTCGAAGAGATTATAAATAAAATACATATAAATTAATAAAAGAGGAATATGAAACGCTATGTTAGTATATTGATTATTTTTTTAATAAGTGCGGTTACTTACGCTCAAGGGAATTATGGGCTTGTATTTAATAAAGAATTATTTGCACAGTTACTGAAAAACCAAACAGTAAGAGTTGCTAGTCAAAGGCTGTTTCAAAAAAATCTTAAGAAGCAGTCTGGATTATATAAAAAAATAGGAAATGAAGTGGTAACAGTTATTGCCATACAAGAGTGGATTCATTGGCTTTTAACTAATGTAAATGTTTCTTTAAGGCAGGGAAAAAAACTACACTACTTTATTTATTATTTAAACAAAATTGGAGATAACGGAAATAAACTTCTCAATCTTACTACAGATTTGCCTCAGTACGCAATACTATACACTAACCTATATAACCAAATGCTTCAGGAGTGTTTAGTGTTATTTAATGATCTCAATAATGTAATACTAAAAGAAGATAAAAATTTTTTAATGGATCCCTATGACAGAGAAATTTTGCTTGAAAAGATGTTGACTAAAGTAAGGACTATTAATGGGTATTTGATTGTTATAATTGCACAATTGAAGGAGGCTAAAAAAATCGCTTATTACAAGCAACTTCCAGTTCTAAGTAATTACATAGTTATAGATCAAGAAATAGTTCATAGTATTATTAACAAATGGAAAATGTTTGAATAAGAAAGAAATGAAAACAAAACATGTATTAATATCTCTTTGTTTCTGCAGCTCATTGTTGAGTAGTACGCTAGGTTTTTCCCAAGCAACTTATAAATTAATTAATGATAGAGCTATTGTAGCACAGCATAAACGGATGGTTTTTGAGAAATGGGGAGATTGGTATCCTGAACCTAAATTTTGGTTCGGATTGCAAACCAATTTTGCTGCCCATGTTGTTTGGGGATATGATCTTTATGGAGTTCCTAGTTTTGTAACTCCTAAAAGAAATAAACAGTATAAGAAAGGAAGTGATATTCGTCCTTTAAAAGCAAATGGGTTACAAAATCAAAGATTGTTAGATAGGGAAGCTCAATTGTTTGAGACAAAAGAAATTAAAAAGGCAAGTGAAGACTTGTTAAAGAAAAGCAAAAGGGACGCTGTTCATTGGAGTCATCTTCTTGTAAGTACTGACCCTTTATGGTTGTTGTATTATAAAGAAATGCTAAAGCCTTTGAAAAATATGCCAGAAAACCCTGTGTCTTATTCAGAGTGGGAATTGCCTTCACAAGAAGCTTATGATAAATTAAATGCAATTGGAGTGATAAGATATTTAAAAGAAAAATTAGAATTGATGAAACATAATTATGAAGTTTCAAGAACAGTTCCTATGCCAAGAGGAAAACGTATTTTACTTTATCATAAGACCTTAATGGATTGGAGAAAGTTTGAGAAATATAAAGAATCTTGTATTAATGATGTGAATAGCTTCTTGAAAATCAAAGAAAAAGAAAGTGTTGGCCACTCACAAGTAAATAATTTTCAGTATCAAGATGATACAACAATTGTAAAAAAAGTTTTAGCGAAATGGAATTATTTAAACAAATAGATAAAAAGTATATAATAGGAGGACTAGTCTTTATTTTTGTTATTGTACCAGTGTTTTTGTTTGGTATAGAAGGTAATAATGGAGGCGTTGTTATAGATAGTAGTACAGAAAATCTTTTGAAGTATATCAAAGGAGATGGTGCGTTTGAATCTTGGTTTATGGATGTTTTTAGGAAACTGGATGAAAACCTTGAGAATATGGCGGAAACAAGTAGTCTTTTGGGAAGAGCTATTGGTGGTATAGGGGCATTGTTATCATTTGGGTATCTTGGATGGCAAATGCAATCTGGAGATAGAGATTGGGAGATTATGCCTATTCTGAAACCTCTTTTTGTTGGTCTCATATTATTTAATTGGGTGTCATTTTATAATTTAATACAAACACCATTTTTAAAGTTGGCAGAACCATCTGAAGCTGTTTTTAAGGAAATTGAAGAAGAGGCTAATAATCTAAGGATTTTAAGATTTGAAAAACAAAAGGCATTAGTGGAGTATCTTATAGCACAAGAAGCTGAACAAGAAATAGCCGAAGCAAAAGAGAGTTGGGTTCCCGGCTCGGAAACTATTGCAGAAATGACAATGGCTATTAAAAAATGGAATTTGTCAATGAAATTTGATATACAAAAAACAATAGGCGAATGGATGGAAGCAGTAGCATTGGGCATTCTAAGGATTATGGTTTATTCTATTTTCTTTATTCAAAAGATTTGGTCATATGTTCTGATTGTGTTAGGGCCTGTTGCTGTTGGATTTACTCTAATTCCAGGTTTCCAGTCTTCTTTAACAAGTTGGGTGTCTAAATTTATCAATGTGAATTTGTTTACATTTATTCTTTTTACCATTATTGATATAGGACAAATTCTAATCATTTCTGCCTATCAAATGGAAATAGATAGGTTATCAGTATTTGTTGGAGATGATGGCTTAGTAAAAGAGCAGAGTATAAATCTAATTCGTCAATTTTTAGAAAATTCTGGAATGATATATTCTGTTTTATTTACAGTGGTTGCTTACGTTATTACAGGTATTGGAGCGTGGATGACTCCAACTATTGCAGACTCTATTGTTTCTGCCGGAGGAGCGATAACAATGTCTAAGATGAAAAGTGCTGCTATGAAAACAGCAGGTGCAGCAAGTATTGTCTCAAAACATAGTAGTAATGTGAGCATGAGCACAATCAAAGGAGGAGTAAAAGGTGGAAAATTTATAGCATCAAGAATAAAAAGAGGAAAAAATTAAAAAGGTTAAACAACACAATTATGGCATTAGTGAAAAATATAGAACAGAGAATTAAAGTAAATAAAATTGTTTCTATTTCTGCAATGGTTTTTGGTTTACTTGTTATTATTATTAATTTTTTTTATTCTTTTCTATTAATTGTTGATTCTCGTAGATCTATCTATGTGTTAGATAACGGGGTTCCTATATTAGTTAAACAGACTGATGAGCTACTTAATAGACCTGTTGAATATAAAGCACAGGTAGAGTTGTTTCATCAATTATTTTTTACTTTGGCGCCGGATGATGAATATATTAAAAATAACATAGAGGGAAAAGCTTTATACCTCATAGATGATTCAGGTAAAAAAGAATATGCTAACTTGAGAGAAAATGGATTTTATAATCAAATTATTTCTTCTAATAGTATGGTAACTATAAAAACTGATTCTATAAAATTGGAATTAGAGAAAAAAAGATTTGTTTATTATGGCAAAGAGATTATAAATAGAAAATCAAGTATTGTTATTCGTAAGTTAATAACAAAGGGGAGTTATAAAGACATTATAAGAACTCCAAAAAACACACATGGAGTATTACTTCAGCATTGGTCAATATTAGATAATAAAGAATTATCTACAAAATATAAATATAATTTTTAAAATCAGATGAAATCAATACGTGAATTTTTTGAATGGATAAATAAATATCCTAAACAGTTTTATAAGTATTCGTTAATATTACTTTTAATATCATTGATTTTTTTTGTGATTGAAATATTCTTTGTTCCACGTACACTATTTTCTGAAAAAACTGAACCTCTATTGTTTAATAATAGTGATAAATATATCAAAAGCAGGACTAGTAAGGATAAACAAAAAAAATTAAAAAAGGTAATGGAAGAACTAGAAGAGTTTCAGATAAAGGAAACTCTCGATAAAAGTGATAGTATTAGAATAGAATATCTTTTAAATCAATATAATATATTAAAACATGAAAAAGAAGAACATTAATTTTAAAGATAAAAAATATATCCTTCCGTTAATATTGCTGCCATTTATTTTACTTATAGCATATTTAATAAGTGATTTTGTGGAAGTGGAAGAGAAAAAAGAAGAAACACAAGCAGAGTTATCTACTTCACTTGGGGAAGTGCATGAAGAAATCTTGAGTAAAAATGATGCGTATGAAAAGTTCTATAGGACAAGAGAAAACAGAACAATGATATCTAATGTAGATAAAGAAGAAGATACTCTTAAGTTCTATACTGAAACACTTAATCAAAAACAAAAAAGATTTATTGACTCTGTATCTTTTGAACATGAAAATAAAAAGAAAAACATCACTCCATCAAATTCTTTTGAGAAATATTATAAGGCGCCAAGGAACAACAGCAAAGGAAAGAAACAACAAAAGAAATTAAGGGAGGAAGAAAGTAGTTATCAAAGAGAACTTGAAATTCTTGAACTACTTAGCTCAGATGCCAATTCTACACAAAATACACAGGAAAATCAAGAAGAGGAGAACCCGATTAAAATTATGAGGGAACAAATGTTGTTTATGGATTCTATCGAAAGGACCAGGAATCCAGAGTTTCAACAACAAATGAAAATTGCTCAAAAATTGAAAGAGGATAGAGCTAAAAAAGAAGAATTTTTAAATTCAACAGTAGATGTTAGGAAAAATCATTTAGGGGCAAAATTTAATCATGTGTCTCGTAAAAAAACAAGTAATCTTATAAAAGCTGTCATTGATGAAAATATAAAAGGTTATCTTGGTAGTAGGATAAGATTAAGATTGTTAGAAGATGTTTTTGTAGGCGATACGAAAATGGAAAGGGGAACGATATTATATGCTTTAATAACAGGTTTTACTTTGCAACGAGTTAATTTAAATATTGTATCAGTTATTTTAGAGGGGGAAATTTACCCTGTAAACTTAAGTATTTATGATAATGATGGCATAAAAGGGTTATATGTTCCTCGTAGTGCGTTTAGAGAAATGATGAAAGAAATAGGTTCTAATACTAATTATTTGCAAGGATCTTTTATGGATAATCGTAATCAAAATTTCTATTCAAGTTTAGCAACTGGAATAGTTAATTCTGCGTCCAAAACTATTGCAAAAGTTATTAGAAGTAACAAAGTAAGGCTTAAATACAATACTTACATATATTTAGTAGATGAAAAACAATTAAAAAACAGGAAAAAATGAAGAAGAAAAACATCTTAATTGTAATTATAATGTGCTTGTCAATATTGAATATTCAAGCACAAGATTCAAAAAAACAAGAATCAATTGAGGAATTACCAGAAGTATATATTTCAAAAGGTATTGATTTATTATTTATATCTCCTGAACCTATTGAGTTTGTAGATTTATCTACAAATAATTTAATTGGGGATTTGCCAACAGATAATATAGCTCGAGTAAAAATTGATTCTGAGAAGAAATATCAACCATTAGACCTTAATAACGGACAAAAAAGTTATGGGGTAATTACAATTGTTGGGCAATCTTTTATGGCTCAATATAAAACTGTGTTTAATACAATTAATAACTGTAATCCAATTACTAATATTCAGATACAACCAGAAGATATGCAGCCTCTTGAATTTCTGAAAATGGGTTATTCTGTTACTGAGTTAAAAACATTCTCAGAAAGCATCTTTACACAGAAAAAAGTTAAAAGAAAACCTTTGAGAAAAACTAAGTCTTTCAAATTAAAATTACAGTTGAATAATGCATATGTGTTTAATGATTATATTTTTTTAGATGTCTCTATATTTAATAAAAGTAATATCCATTATAATGTTGAAGATATAAAATTTACTATAGAAGATAAGAAAATATATAAAGCAACTAATAATCAGACAGTAACATTAGAGCCAATTTGTAAATTGTTTGACAAAAAGAAATTTAGAAGGAAATATCGTAACATATTTGTATTTAGGAAATTTACTTTTCCAAATGGAAAGATTTTAAAGATTAGGGTACTAGAAAGCCCAATATCTGGAAGAAGTGTTGAATTAGACATTAAATATTCAGACATCTTAAATGCAGATGTTTTTTAAATTGAGAATATGCAAGAACAGCAACATCAAATAAAAATATATGGATTCTTTCAAAAACTCGTTTATTTTACTGTAGTACTTGATTGCCTCTGTCTTTTTTCTGCAGAGAGTACTGGTTTTATTTCTAATGTATTAAAGCCGTTTGTAGATTTAGGGTTTTTCTTCCCATCTTTCAATGCGAAGATATCTACTTTAGTTTTAATTATATTAGTTGCAATAGGTACTAAGGCAAAAAAGAACAAGGATATAAAAATTGGTAAATCTATTATCCTGCCGATTATTTTAGGTGTTACTTTAATGTTTATTTCTGTTTTGATTTCAAATCAAGCTGGTAATTCAAACTTACCAAAATTATTTTCTTTTTTTAGCTTATATCAAATCGTTTATTTGGCTTTTTCTTTTGCAGGGGCTATTTTAACTCAAGTGGGAGCTGATAACATATCCAAAATTCTAAAAACTAATTTAGGAAAGGATCGTTGGAATACTGAGGAAGAAAGTTTTGACCAAAATAAAGAATTAGTAAAAACTGACACTTCGATTAATATTCCTTATAAATTTAAGTATAAAGGAAAGATACATAATGGTTGGATAAATATGGATCCTTTTAGAGGTTCGGTTGTTATTGGGGTGCCAGGGAGCGGAAAAAGTGATAGTATTATTAATCCAGCTATTAGGCAATTTATAGCGAAAGGGTTTAGTGTATGTTTATATGATTTTAAGTTTCCTGTGCTTGGTTCAATAGCATATTTTCATCATCTATTAAAAAAGAAGAGTGATCCTAGCTATAAACATGAATTTAATGTTATAAATCTTACAGAGGTAGAAAAATCAAGAAGAATAAACCCTCTTAAAAGCAAATATATAAAAACATTAGCACAAGCTCAATCTTTATCAGAAGCAATGGTGTCAGCTTTGCAAAAAGGTGCATCAACAGGAGGTGGGTCAGAGCTGTTTTTCACACAATCTGCAATGAACTTTTTGTCAAGCTGTGTGTATTTTTTTGCTATGTATCAAAATGGGAAGTATTCAGATATTCCTCATTTATTGTCATTTTTGAATAAAAGTTATAAAGAAATATTTGATGTTTTATACTCGAATGAAGAATTAGCAAGTTTGTTATCTCCTTTTAAAACTGCCCATACAAATAAAACATTTGACCAACTAGAAGGGCAAATTGGAACACTCAAAATCTTTATGTCAAGACTTGCAACAAAAGAAACTTATTGGGTTTTTTCTGGGGATGAAGTAGAGTTAAAAATAAGTGATAAAGATAGACCTTCTCATTTAGTATTGGCATCTGATTCTGATAATAAAGAAATAAATTCTGCTTTATATTCTGCTTTATTTAGTAGATTGTTTAAACTCCTTAATTCTAAGGATAATTTGCCAAGTGCAATAGTTGCAGATGAGTTTCCAACAACGTTTTTACATAATATTGAGGATACAATTGCAGAAGCTCGAAGTAATAAAGTTGCCGTTATGCTTGGTTTACAAGAAACTCCACAATTGAAAAAAGGATATAAGAAAGAAATTGCGGATACAATTATGGCGGTAGCAGGTAATATTCTCGCAGGGGCTTTGAGACATAAAGAGACATTGGAATGGTTAGAAAGGTTATTTGGAAAAATCAAACAAAAAACTTATTCAGAATCAACTTCTAGACAAGGTACAACAATAAGTGTTAATGAAAGATTAGAGGCAATGATACCTGCAGGTAAAATTGCAAATTTGGGCACCGGAGAAATAGTAGGAATATTAGCTAAAGGTTTTGATGAAGATGCTAAATATAAAACATCTGCACTTAACGGTAAAATAATTCTGGATTCAAAAACTATTGAAAAAGAAAAAAATAGTTGTTTGAAGATGCCAGTTTACTATTCTTTTAAGGACGATAATGGTAGAGATTGTAAACAAGAGGTGTTAATGGCTAATTTTAGGCGAATTAACAAGGAGGTGGATCTTATAGTAAAAAAATTCTCTAAACCAGAGCCAGTATCAAAGAAAAGTGTAAAAAAAACAACAGTATGAGAAGTGTATTGACAAATATGATTGGGTTAATATTTTTTTGTTGTATTAGCAATGTTGTTGTTGCTCAATTCAATACAGTGAGATATTATATGGATGCCTCAAATAAAGCAACAGAAAATGTTTTACAAGAAGACATAACAAAAGAAAGAAAGACAAAATCAATTAAGAAGAAAAAGGGTTTTTGGAGAAATCTTTTCACTAATGATTCCAAGGCCAATTTAAAATTGAAAGTTGATTCTTTACAAAATGTTATTCTTAGGATAGAACGTGAACATAAGGTTAAAATAGAACAGATACAGAAATCTTTAGATATTACAATAAAAAGTGAAATATCTAAAATCAAAAAAGCAGAAAAAGAACGGCATACAGTAAGGGTTCATATGCCTTTAGATATAATGTTTATTACTTCCCCATTTGGGTATAGGAAGTGTGAGAAAAATGAAACAAAGAAGTTTCATTATGGTATTGATTTGCGTGCTAATTATAATCAAGTATATGCTATTATGGATGGGGTTATTGAGGATGTTGGCGTGGGGAAAAATGAAGGGAAATATATAAAAATAGCTCATTCAGATAAGATAAAAACTATTTATTTACATCTTTCAGAGGTGTATTATAAAAAGGGGGATAAAGTAAAATCCGGTTTTATTATTGCTAAAAGCGGTAATACGGGAAAATCAACGAATCCCCATTTGCATTTTGCTGTAAAAGAAAATGATAAATATATTAACCCTATGGTTTTCTTAAATAAGATTGTAGAAATAAATCATGTAATAAAATTAAATCAAGATGGAAAAAAATAAATTACCAATAGAAGAACTACAAAAGTACGGTATTATGAATGATGACCGATCATTCTCTAAAAAATTGACTGAAGCAGATATTGAGAAGTTTTTAAAGGGTCATATAATTATAGCAGACTATAAAAAAGATAGAATAACATTTCAATTAACAGATAATAATTCTCGGTTACAAGTCCAAAAATTTCAGAGAGATAAAGAAGTGGAACAAATTTTAGAAGATAGTAAAGAAAAAATACAATATTCTAAAATGAAAAATCTAAATCAAGACGATGAATATAATGTTAAAGTATTTATATCAAATAAAGATAAAACAGAAACTAAAGAGTATGATTTGTTTCGTGATATAAAAGAGCTTACATTAATTGTGCTTGCAACAAAAGAACTTGTAGAAATAAATAAGTATAAACTTGAACTTGAGAAACTCAAAGGATTTATGCAAGATAAAATTGATAAGTTCCCAGAATTGAACAAACAGTTAACGGAAGATATAAATATTGTGAGTAATGAAATTAGTGTTATTAGTACAACTAATATAGAATTGAAGACTAATAATCAAGCTAACACAAATATTGATTTTGATGTTAATGATCCTGACCGTTACCAAGAAGCGAATCAAAATAGAGAACAAGATGCAGAAATAGAACAAGAAGTTAGAAGGGGAAGAAGACGATAAAACTATTTTCTGTAAATATCTATAATGCTATCAAATTAAAAAGAGCTGCCGACTTTTTTTCAATGCCGGTGTTTTAATTTGATAGCATTTTGTTCCGGGTGGCCAAAGATTTTGATTGCAAAATGTTTGGCCACTATTTATTTAGATTCAACTGTTTGTAAAAGTAGTTATTAGTCTATATTAGTAGTTATTAGTCTATTATTACTATCTGCTATTGTGCCGTTTATATATTATATATTTCTTTGTAGAAATAAATGCAAAAGTAGATTTTGATATGGGAAAAAAATGGCAACTAGTAGTAGTTTTTTTGTGTTGTTGGATTATATTTTCTTGTCAAGAAAACAAGACTAAGATTAAATCTGAACAAGGAAGTATTGATGTTGTATCTAATATTTATTTTCAAGCATCTGAAAGTTTAGATTCTTTAAGTAGCTATCATATCTCCCAATTAAACTACATGGGAAATGATATTGTAGAATTAGTTCCCAACTTAAGTTATCCAAATATTATTGATAGGGTTTATTTTATTCGTGATTCTTTGTGTTACGATATGGGATCTATTAAAGATGCCAAAAGTGTAATTTTAGATAACAAAAAGTGGTTCTCTGTATATGAAAAAAAACAGGGATTGTTGTTTTTAGGTAATACAATAATCCCTCAATACTCTAAAAGGGTCAATATTTCTGACACAGTACTATTCAAAAGAAAGTATAAACGTTTTGAGATTGATAATCAGAAAGTTTTTAGCCGTTATTATATTTATACAACAGATACTGTTGTTCCATATTCTTTAAATAAACAAATAGATATTGATTACCAAGGTCGTTTAGAAAGAATAGACACATATAAAAAAGAGGACGATATTTTTATTTCTGTTCAATTATTATATAGAGATACTATTAATAATGTTGCACAAGATATATTTGATTACCAGAAATTTGTAAATAATAAGATAAGATAAAAAAGTATGATGGAATTAAAATGGGATAATGTATGTTTTGGTTTTACTTATGAAAATAATTTTGGGTTAAAACCAAACCGTTTAATGAATGAAAGGTTACTCAAAGAGAATCTAATTGGAAATAAGTTTAAATCAACATTTCCTAATTTAAAAATATTTCAAGAAATTGAAATTAATGAGAAACCATTGCCAAAATATTATATGATTTTTAATTGTTATAGTTTGTTGAAAAAAAAGGATGAGGATTATTCTTATATGGAATTGATAGTTCTTTGTGATGATTTAAATCATGAAAGCGCTTGGGAAAATATTAAAACTAATATGACTAAAAAATATTGGTTGGAGAATTCTTTACCAGCATATTTTTAATAAAATAAAGTGATAACATGAAAAAGATATTTATAGTAAGTGTATTATTTCTGTCTTCTATAATGATATTTGCACAGAATAGTAATAATGGTTTAATATTAAATTTATCGAACCAAGCCGCAAATATAAAAAAAGGGGACACCATCTTTGTAAATCTACCTACTGTTGGTCAAACAGATTTTATGTTTATTGAGAAGAAGAAAAGTAGATTAAATAGTCAACTAATAGGAACTGTAGCTGATATTGTAGGTGCGGGAGCAATGGCAGTAGGTTTAGGGGCTAATAACATAGATATGGCCCTTGGGGCTATTGATGTTGCAAATAAAGCAGATGCAATTAGCTATGGAGCTGATGCTTTAAATCAAATAGATCAGTTGAATATTTCTAAAAAAGCCAAACGCATAGCAGGAAAAAATGCTATTGTTCAAAATTGGACAATAAAGGAGGGGTATTATATCATTAATGTCAAAATTGATAATAAAAAATATCAAATCAATTATGTCCCCGCTGCTATTTCTAATGAAATAAAAGTAGAAGGATTGAAACGGGACTTGCGTAAACCCCAAAGCTGATATTTTGAAAAAGTGGAAAATAATGTCAATTTTATTTTTAGGGAGTTCATCTCTTATTTTGAGTGTTCTTGGATATGGTTTGTATAATATACAACAGAAACTAAAGAAATTAATTAATAGCGAATTTAAAATTGCTCATATTTCAGATAATATGGGTGCGTCTTATTATAAGATAGTTGGTAGAGAGAGTAAAGACAAGGATTTTATAGAGGTCAGCAAAATTCCTATTGTAGCACAAGGCTTTGTTTCAACACTTGCAGTACTTTATGCTAATAATTGCTATGATGATAAGAATAAGGCTGAAAAAGGTCTTAAAAAGTTTCTTATTCATATTGGGAAAGTAAAATATGAAAGAGAAATAAAGATATGAAGTTTTTTTATGTTGCAGAAAATAGAGAAATGATTGCAAAATGTTTGGCCGCCCGGAACAAAATGCTATCAAATTAAAACACCGGCATTGAAAAAAAGTCGGCAGCTCTTTTTAATTTGATAGCAATTGTTTTTTCAAAAAGTAATATATCATGACACAATATACAACAGAAGATTTAGAAAAGATTGTAAATAGCGTATCGTTAGTAGATTATTTTTACTATTTGCAAACGCAAGGACAAGTTAAATTTGATAGGAAGTATGGGAAAGATTATTATTTCATAACTGATAATAATAAATATTCCGTTACAGATGATAGATTTTATGATTTTAAATCAGGTACAGGTGGCCAAACTATCAAAGCAGTAATGGAGCTTGAAAATAAATCTTGGAAAGAGGCTGTTGACTTCTTAAAAGAGTTTAACAATGTTGCTATTGATAGGGACTTACAAAATAAGATTGAAAAAGAAAAAAAATCTATTATCAATAAGAGTAAGGGGACTACTAAAATTGTTCGTTCTATTATTCCTAATAATAGAAAGCTCATTGATTATTTTATTCAAGATAGAGGTATCTCAAAAGAGGTTTTAAAAGCGAATACAAGACAAATTCATTATGAAGTTAACGGAAAACAATATTTTGGAATAGGGTTAAAAAATCAATCTGGAGGTTATGAAGTACGTAACCCAATGATGAAATCTAAAATAGGAAAAAATAACTTTTCTGTTATTGAAGGTTCTGATAAAAGTAAAATGTTTGTGTTTGAAGGAATGACAGATATGCTTTCTTTTCTGCAGCTTTTGAAAGATAATAACAGAGAAAGTAACCATACTTTAGTATGTTTAAACTCTGTTACTAATATCGATAAGTTTACCGAAAAGAATAAAAATTATAATGGGAAAGTTTATCTTATTTTAGATGGGGATGAAGCAGGAAATAAGGCTACTCAAAAAATATTAGATGTCTTCAAAGATAAAAATGTAAAAGATGTTCGTATCTCTTATAATATTCAATTAGGAGGTAATAATGACTTGAATGATTATCTAAAAAAAAAACGACTACGGATTGAAAATAATAGTAACTTAGCCAATAAAAATATAAACAATGGTAACATCACAAATAAAACTCAAAGAGAGCGAATTCCCAATTCTCAGCAAATGGGCACCGGAACATCTAAACAACACGTTAACACAATTAGCTCTGAAAGCCAATCCGAGCAAGTCGATAGAGGAAATAACACTAGAGGACAAGATTTATTCGGCACAGATGTTAGAAATGGACTTACAGGGACAGGAAAACTCAATGCCGGATCACGACGAGAAACGGAAGATAAAAGAGGAGCAGCCTCTAACAGAACAAGAACTTTGGAAAATGCGGGAAGCAGAAGGGCTGCCCCATTAAAAATTACTACAAATCTAAAAGAATTAGATCATCTAATTCAAAAATACAAAGGGCAAAAATTGACCAATGAACAAGTCGCAGAACTCGTTTCTGTGGCTTGTTTTGTTGATGAGAATAAAGTAGTCCAACTCAATTCTAACCTAAATATTACAGATGATTTAAAAGAACTGGTAAATCAATATAAAACAGGTGGAATTGCCAAGAAAGGACGAGGTGTTTTGGATGAATATTATACCAATATTGAAATTGTCGATACCGTTAAGAAACTTATTGATAGAGAACTGAACTCAAAAGAAAACCTATCTGTTTTAGAACCAAGTGTTGGTATAGGTAACTTTTTAAATGCAGTAACTCATTTGCCAAATGCTAAATTTAAAGCTTTTGAAATAAACGAAATAACGGCAAAGGTTTCAAAAATTCTTTATCCCGAGACTGATGTTAATTTAAGGCCTTTTGAAACAGAATTTATTGATGACTATGGATTAAAAAAAGAAAAAAACACTTTTTCAGAACAATATGATTTAGTGATTGGTAATCCACCTTATGGCGACCATAGGGGGTTTTATAAAGGCTTAGGCGAAGAACCTAAATTATCTCGATACGAAGATTATTTTGTTAAACGTTCTTTAGATAGTTTAAAAGAAAACGGAACATTGGCAATGGTGCTGCCGAGTGGTTGGCTTAATCGTCAGAAGAAATTAAATAATGCTGAACTTGTTAATGCTTATCGTTTACCTATTGGGGCTTTTGCAGGAACACAAGTTGGAACAGATATTGTTTTGCTCAAAAAAAATAATCAAAAACAAAATATCGATATTTCTAATTTCTTTAAAGAAAACCCAAATAAAGTTTTAGGCGAAATCCGCGAAAAAACCAATCGTTTTGGACGATTAGAAGCCTATGTGTATGGAAATTTAAAAGAAGCACTTTCTATTATTGAAAGAGATAACTTGCAAAAGGCTAAAGGTGTTGAAATAGCAGATAGCCCTAAAAAAGAGAAATGGAAACAACAAAAAAAAGAAGATAACCAACCTACTTTATTTGATGATATAGAACAAAGTGGTTCTCTTAAGTACTTAAAACAATACAAGGAGTTTAAAAGAAAAAACTCCAACACCTTGTTTTTATTTGAGGTTGATGGTTACTATGAAAGTTATGAGGAGGATGCCAAAGTTTTAGCAGAAAAATTAAAATTGGATTTGAAACAAGACAATAATAATAGCCTCTTTGTTAAATTTTCAAGGTTTAAATTAGATGTTTATCTTCAAAAATTAAAACAGCAAGTTGGAGTTTCAATAGGCGTTGTTACTGAGTTGAAAAACAAAAGAGAGATTGCCATTACAAAAACACAAATTGCATTAAATGCATTGAATAAGATAAAATTTCAAACACCTGCAGTAATCAAAGAGGTTGAGAAATATAAAGGTATTAATGCAAAGTTAGTTGATTCTGAAAATGTTTTTGAAGATGAGGAACTTAGTGATATTATTAAAAAAGCAGATAGAATTATTAATTCTCGTAAAAATAAAAAAGGGAAATCTGAATATGAAATACAATCAAAACCTAAAATTAAACAAGGCATTCTAAAATATCAATTTTCTAAAAGTGATGAAATTGTAAATACATCTATTCAAAACAGTTCCAAACTTTCAAAAGCACAAATAAAAGCGTTTGAAGATACAGATTATGATGGTACAATAAGAAATCGTGGAGAACATTTTGAATATTCTAATTACATAGACGAAAAATGGGTACACGATTTTTACTATGCAGAGGGCAATATATATGCTAAACTAAAGCAATTAGAAAACGATAAACATATTGTTGATAAAACACAAGCAGAGCTTGGCGACAAGGCAATCAATTTGCAAACGTTCGTATCAATTATATGCTTACTGAAGATAGTATTGATGTATTTATGCTACAAAAGCTACAAGCAAAACAATCACGATATTTAGAAGCTATGAAAAATGATGTTGATGTTTTAGATGTTTCGGATATTAGTACAAGCGAATTAAAAACAGCCTTAATAACTAACCCTAATACACGAGCTGAAATTGAAGTAAAGATTGAACAAAAACGTTTAGAAAGTGAAAAGAGTAGATTAATTGCCGATTCAAGTTTTGTATTACGCAAGTACGAAAGTGTTCTTGAGGTCAGAGACAAAATTGCAGAAAGAAAAAGAGAGATGAATAATCATATTGAATGGAGTTCAGAAAATAATGTTAATGCTGAGTATTGGGCTAATGAGATTAACGTAGATAAATTAAAGCTCAATAATTTACAAGAAGAACTCAAAATAGAGGTTAAAAAGTTAGAAGACAAAGGCATCAATGTTTCCGCTATTGAAAGTAATCTTGAATTAACTGAAAAGAAAGTCAAAAGTATTGAGGATAAAATAGAGAATTTGCCCAATTGGAAAGCAGAACTAGAACGTAAATACAAACTTGAGAAAACCCAAAAAGATAAATTAAACACCTCTCAAGACTTCATTAAAGAACGAGCAAATGAGAATAAATCTTTTTATAAATCAACACAACTCCTAATCGAGGATTTAGAAAAAGAAAATAATATAGAGGCTAAACAAGAAGTTAGAAGGGGAAGAAGACGATAAAACTGTTTTCTGTAAATATTTATAATGCTATCAAATTAAAAAGAGCTGCCGACTTTTTTTCAATGCCGGTGTTTTAATTTGATAGCATTTTGTTCCGGGCGGCCAAAGATTTTGATTGCAAAATTTATTTTTGAGAAATTGTTGATTTTAGCTTGGTAGGGTTTTGTCTGTTGTCCCAGATTCGTAAGACTTTGATAATTTTTTTAGTTTTATCTATTTGATAAAAAATATAATATCTACTTAAAACTAATGACTTCCTAATTTTTTGATTTTCTACTACTTTAGTGCCTGTAAAAGGATAGGTAGATAATCTTTTTAAAGCTATCTGTATTTCTTTAATTATTTTTTGAGCATATGTGTTTGATTCATTTACTTCTATTGTAAAATTGATTATTTCAGAGTAAGATAGTACAGCTTCTTTTGTCCAGGTTATTTTGAATGACATATTTGTGAAATTTCTTTTTGTACAATGGCATCATCTATTACTTCATTATTTTCAGCTTGCCTCAAACTTTTTTCTAGTGACAATAAAAGGTAATCAGGTAAAACAGGATCTGTGTCATTAAGACTTGCTTGTGTTTCATGTGGTAAAAATTTTGTTATTTTATCTGAGCTCTTTATATTTTTAGCGCCTAAAAATTTAAGAACAGAGATTATTTTTTGTATTTCTACACTTTCGGATATGTTAAATGAAATTGTTTTCATAAGGCTTTCTTTTCTGCAAAGGTAATGTTTTTATTGATAAGTTTTACATCTGTTTCTAAAAGTGTCTTTTAGTCTGTTGTAACTATCTACTATTAGTTTGAATTAGATTTTCTCCCAATTGGGGTGTTTCTTTGCAAATCCCCGAGAAACCCCATTCACATCTTTATCTTTTCTGTTCAGAAAGGCATCGTAACTTTCAAAAACTTGTGTTTTCACTTATCATTTTCTTTTATTTTTTAAATCTTACCTACTTCTTTGTAAAATTTCAGATTAGCATTACTTATTTCTTTCTCAATCTTTTTTGCTCTTCTTATTGAAAAAATAAATAATACTCCTAAGAATAAAATGATAATATTCTATTTTAGATTTTTGGGTTAGATTTACCATTAAAATAAGTATAAACCTCATCCCTAAATACTGTATCATTCATTCCCCATTTTATCGCAATAATTTTTATTTCATTAGGAAGTTCGCTAAATTTTAGAATTAATTCTTCTTGTGTTAAATCTTCTCCTGTACTATCAAAAATAACATCGTGAAAACAATCTAATCCATTTGCATCAAAAACTTCTACTTTATTCTTTCCATAATATTGAGATATAAAGCTTTTATCTCCTCCTTTAAAAATCATTTTTTTCATTTTAATCATTTTATTTCATTAGTAAGAACTGCAAAAATGTAATTAATTTGATACTTTTTTTTATTAATTATAACATTAACAATATAATCATCATTTCTCTATTTTTTTATTATTTACCTTTACCGTAATGCTTTTTCAAATATCTTGTTTTATATACTTAATAAAAAGCTCTTTTTGTTTGATTGCTAACTTCTCTTTCCTAGTAAATATTACTCCCCATACAGTTCCAAGTATCAAGAAAGTTCCAATTCCTGTATATATGAAAGCACCATGGCTTTTAAATGCTCCTACATATCCATAATCAAGAAGAAGAAAGCAAATAACTGCTGCCATAATAAACCAAAGTACAAGCATTCCCCATAATAACCAATGAAATTTTGTTTCAATGGCCTTCTCCACTTTTTCAAACTCCTTTTCAACTAAATCTACATTTTCCCCCTTTTTCTTATTCTTTTCTTCTTGTACTGCAACCTCTCCCCATATATTCTTCTTTTCTCTTGCACCAACAGCTTCTCTGCAATCCTCACACTCTTCACACTCTTCACACTCTCTACATTCTTTGCATTTTTTGCATTTCAAGCATTCTCTACAATCCTCACACTCTTCACACTCCACACACTCGGTACATCTAACACACCCCACACATTCTGTACACATTTCACATCCCACACATTCCGTACAACAAACACAATTTTCACACTCTTTGCAATCCACGCAATTCCAACATCCGGTATTGGTGGTATTCATTTCCTTCCAATTGGGGTATTTGTTTGCGAATTGTGTTGAGACGCCATTAACGTCTCTATCTTTTCGGTTCAAAAAAGCATCGTAATCTTTAAAGAGATACGTTTTATTTACTTTGGGTATAGAGCTCTTCCCTAAAAACTTATTTTCCATAATATCCTTCGTTCATTTATTCTCAAACTTTCTCAAAAAACACAATAAAAGTTTAGGTGTTTTTTTTACTAAAGCTGTTTAAAATATTTATAGCATTTCTTATTGTTTCTAATTCAATAGAAAGTTCATTGCATTTGTTTTGTGCTTTATTTAATTCGGATTTCAAGTCGTTTATTTTTTGATATTCTTCTAAGATGTATTCAACTGCTTTAGATTTTGTGTTGATATCCCATTTTTCTAAAACTTGTTGAATTGATAGCTCAGCTTCATCCGATAAACTTCTAATTGTAAAAGCCATAATATTAATTGTTGATTAAGTCTAAAATATTCTCTCTAAAAATTAAAGGTTTTTCTATTTGATAGGATTGAGAAATTTCGCCTGTTGAAATAGTTAACATCCCATAATTTAACACTCTTCCTAAAAAACTTTGATGAATAGACATGCCTTCATATTTCTTTAATTCAATGTCATCTATCTGTTTAGATAAAATGCCTGTTTCCAGAGTTACGCCTCGATTGGTAATGTATATCTTTGCCAATTTATAATATATGATTGAAATAACTGAACGAGCAATCCATAATACAAGTATTAATGGAATAATGAAATTAATGATACCCCAAAAATCAAAACTAGGTATTTGAATACCCCAAAAAATAATTATATATAAAAGAATCAAAAATATAGATACTATAATAGATACAGTAGGCTTTACGTAAGCTATCCAATGCATTTTAGTTTTATATATTATGTTACGTTCTTTAGTTCCAGTAACATTAGATGAATTTTTCATAGTTGTATGGGGTTTTTAAATTGCAAAACTATAATAAATTTCTAAATGTAGATGTTGCTAAATTAATTTTTGATCTTTCTGATAAAATGCCTCCATTTCTATTTTTTGCTATTATTATTTCGGCTTGGTTATTAGTGTCCTCAAAGTTGTAAGCTTCATCCCATGTTTCGATACCGTAATATTCTGGACGGTATAAAAACATTACTCCATCTGCATCTTGCTCTATGGCTCCAGAATCTCTTAAATCGGATAATAATGGTCGTTTATCTCCACGTTGTTCGACGTTTCTTGATAATTGGGCCAAGGCAATTACTGGTATATCTAATTCCTTTGCTATGCCTTTAAGATTTCTTGAAATTTTAGAAACTTCTTGTTCTCTATTTTGTGCCTTGCCAAAAGTAATTAGTTGCAAATAATCTACCATGATGATATCAATATCGTATCTAAGTTTCATCATTTTTGCTTTCACTCTCAAATTCTCTATAGAAAGATTAGGGGTGTCATCTATATGGATATTTAATGCTGACATGTTTTCCTTCAGCTCATAATACCTTGTTAATTCTTCGTAGTTTAAACCTTTCCTTAAAATAGAAGAATTAGGTATCTGAGTGTAATTTGTTATAATTCTTGACGTGATTTGTCCAGAAGACATTTCAAGAGAAAAAAGGCCAACAGACATTCCTTGAGTGGCTATATCTATAGTTTGTTGCACCATAAAAGCTGACTTTCCCATTCCTGGACGACCTGCTACTACTATCAAGTCTGATTTCTGCCAGCCGCCAAAAGCTTTATTTATAATATTTAAAGAGCTTGGTAACCCGGGTATCGTTCCCTCTTGTATTTTGGAGAACCTCTCTTCCTCTTTGTCAATTAAGTTTTTAAAAGGTTCATCACCCTTATTAATTTCGCTAAACCTATCTATAAATAATTTGTTGAATTCTTCTATTGCTATATCCCTAATAGTGTAAATGTTTTCTTTTGAAGTATTGATAGATTTGATTAAATTACTAAAAGTAAAAATAAAATCCCGTTTTGCTGAAAGTTCAACTAATATCATTAAATAATGTTCGAAATTATTAGAGAATGATCTGTTATCAATGATTTGTGTTAGATAATCATTTAAATTCAATCTTCTTACTGAAATTTCTGCTTGAATAATTCGTAAATCAATAGGTTTGTTGTCGTGTTGCAGAAAATCAATAATCTCAAAAATACGTCTGTTTTCTTCTGCAGAAAAAAGAGAAATATTTATTTGATTAAAGTATTTATAAAACAAATTAGAGTTTTCTATAATCTCTGCTAAAACAATTTGTTCTATTTCTGTATTGGTTAAATGTTTCATTTTTTAGATATTATACAAATCTTCTAATTATTCATTATAAGTTGCTTTTGGGCGTTTTATAGTAGGAGCAGTGATTTTGGTATTTGAAGGCTTAATTAGATATGGAATGGTGGATTTTAAGCTAATCTTCCAGTTTGTAATTGGTCTACCGTTACCATTTATCCAACCATTATCTACCCAACTTTCATATTTAGTTTCCAGTTGAAAGTCTAATGTTTCGTTATTCTTATCATATAATGGTAAGGTTCTCGCAAAAGCCATAAATTCCTCCTTAGTTGGTATATTTTTTGGTAAGGGGTGTTTTTTAACCACAGGTTCAGACTTGGATTTAGTAGTCTTTTGGGGTTGTTGGTCTGTGGATTTTTCAGGTGTTTGTGTTTCTTTTAATGGAGATGGTTTTGAGTTCTGTCTTGCTTTTTGTTTTTCAGAAGATTTAGCAACTTGTTTCGAAGTGATAGAAGTTGACGTTTTAAGTGTGTTTGGTTCTGAAAAATTTAGTTCTAAACTAAAAGTATTGTCTGCAGCAATCTTATAGATAAAAGAATACCCTTGTTTACGTGTGTAATTTAGTAAACCCAAATTACGAAGTAGTTCTCTTGAAGTCTTTAAGGTATTTCTTGAAATCTTTAAATTTTCTATGATTGTTGTGTCTGAAACAGAAAAATCTAAACACACCTTATTTTCATCCCATACTTTCAAAAAAAAGAAATATACAGCAATTACAGAAGTGTTAAAACCTTCTTTTTCGTTGATTTGCCAAAATCTTTTGATTAGTTTTTCCATTCTTATTTTGTTGTAGAGTGCTGATGAAATAGTTCTAAAGCAAGATGCTTATCTATAACAATTAGTTTTCCATTTTGACTTATAGCATCATCAAGTATTCCACTTGATTTAATTTGAGAGGCTTTGGAGCGGCAACAACCTAGTATTTTTGCAAGTCCCTTTAAGCCATACACCAGTTCTTTGCCTTTTGGTTGACAAAGGATAGACCGGAACTCTTTAACTGTAAGGTCTCCTATTTTTTTATTTTCATCTATTTCCATTGCTGTTTTGTTTAAATAATTCTAAGGCTTGTTCCTTATCTATGATTATTTTTCTGCCATTTTGTATTATAGCCTTATCTAAAATTCCACTTGACTTTATAGTTTGAGCTGTTGTTTTACTACAGCCTAATATTTTAGCAAGTCCATCAATGCCATAAACATATTCTTTGCTCGGATTGTCCCTTTGTTTTAGAGCTTCATCTATATAATTTTTGACAACTTGTTCCATTAAATGAGCCATCTCTCTTGTTGTGAGAGTAAAAGCAGGAACATTGTAATCTATTTGTATGTCATCGAAATCCATAATTAACGTTTAATTTAAGCAGATAAAGTTTTTAAATCCTCTGTCAAGACAGCAATTTCTGTGTCTAAAAACATGAGATTATTTCTTGCTGTTTCGTATAAAATATAAAGAATATCATAATCAAAAATAACGCAATTAGCTACACTTCTTACTCTGTTATACCCTATATTATTAATTTCAGATACCTGTTTTAAATCGCCTTTATTTAGATTTGCTCGAATAACTCTCATTAAACTTTTTTGATACTCTTTTCTCTTTTCTGCAATAGGTTTAACGGGTAAGGTTAGAGAATTTGATGCGGAAGATAAAAGACCTTTTTTAAATTGCTTTTCACATTCAATGAAATAACGTCTTGCTTGTCTTCCTTTTTCGTTTCTTTCTACCATAGATAGTTCCTTGGCAACATCTAAAGTAATAGCATATTCTTTGCTAGGGCGGCCACCTTTTGAGTTTCGCTCATTTTTGAGCAAAACCTCAAAATCTTCATTTTCAACAAACCCATAGTCTTCAATTCTTCTTTTTATCCAATCTTTAAATTGTGTATCAACTTCTAAAAATTGATGTAATTCTCGTGCATTTACAACTTGGTTACCGTGTTGTTCTTGTATGTTTACTAATGTTTTCATGATAACTAATTATTAATTTTCAAAGCAGTTTCTCCTTCATAAGCAATTCCTCTATCCAAATAGTAAGTTTTTTTAGATTGACCATCTAAAAAAACCTCTGTAGCTTCATAAACGGAACCTACTTTATATCCTTCTTTAGATAATTCTAAAAACAAACCTTTGTTTTTATCTATTAACTCAACTTTTATGCTTTTATATTTTAGCGCCATAATTATTCTTTTTCAATAATTTCTTCAATACTAAATCCTTTTTCTTGATAAAAAAGAATAGCTTGATAAAGTGTTAATTTCTCACTATTTCTTTTTGCTAAACCTATTACAGATTGCTGTTTAATACCTAATTTAATAGCTAATTCTCCAGAAAAAGTACTATCAGTTAGGATTTTGTTTAAAATAAATTCACTTACTTTCATGTTGTCTAATTTTATATTTATATTTGCATTTGTATTTAGTTATAAATTTATGAGTGCAAATATATAGATTAATCTATAATAAACAAGAAAAAATTTAGGTTGTTTCTATATTTTTTATGAAATAAGCAATATGTGTACTGAAAATAAGAGACTTAAAGAGCTTCAAAAACTTCTTGATTTTAAAAATCAAGTTGATTTTGCTGATTTTTTGGGGATAAAACAGGGTAGTTTAAGTGATATTTATCGTGAAAAAGGTGGGATTTCTGTTTCAGACTCAATAAAGCTGAAGTTAATGAGGGTGTATTCTATAAATATAGAATGGTTAGAAAATGGGGTGGGAACACCTTTTTCATCAGAAGATAGAACCCAAACCATAAATAATGATCATTCAGACAACAATATGAATAATAATATATCCGGTAATGTAAAAGGAGATATAGTCATTTCTCATAATGATATTACCAAATTGATAGAGTTGCAAAAGGGGAGTCAAGATATACAAAAAGAATTAAATAAACGACTTGAAACTAGTCAAAATCAAATAAATACATTATTAGAGATTTTAAAAACTAAATGATTTTGATATGCTTAAGTATCATGCTCAATTCTTATTAGATAAGGAGAAGAATCAAGATTCAGCTAAGATTCGTTATCGAGTTAAGTGGCATGGGAATATAACATCCTTTAATATAGGTTATAGAGTAGAGATTAAGAAGTGGAGTACAGAGGTGCAGCGTTGTAAAAACAACACAACACATGGCAAAAAAAAAGTGTCAGCGAGTATAATTAACAAAAGAATTCAGCAATATCAAGATGCTTGTGAAGAATTATTTGCAGGTTATGCTTTACACAACAAAGTTCCAGATAAAAAAGGTTTTAGGGTAGATTTTCAGAAGAAAATAGGTAAGCAACCTAAAAAGTTAATCGATGAGTCGTTTTTTGAAGTTTTTGACAGATTTATGCAAGAAGAATCTGTGAAGAACCAATGGACAAACTCGACAAAGAAGAAGTTTAAATCAATAAAGAATCATTTATTAGATTTTGATGATAAACTGGCTTTAGATAAGTTGACTGAAGAAAAATTAATAGAGTATCAGTGCTATATGCAAAAAGTTTTAGCATATAAAAACTCAACGTTAATAAAAAACTTATCATTTGTAAAATGGTTTTTAAAGTGGACAATAAAAAAAGGATTTAATACCCATAAGGCTTTTGAAACTTTTAAACCTAAATTAAAACACACGAAAAAGAAGATAATATTTTTAACCTTAGAAGAACTACGACTGGTCAAAAATTTTCGTATCCCAAAAGACAAAAAATATTTAGAAGAAATTAGAGATGTTTTTCTTTTTCAATGTTTTACTAGTTTGAGATTTTCTGATGTGGAAAATTTAAAAAGAAGTGATGTTAAGGCAAACCATATAGAAGTTACTACATTGAAAACTACAGATAGTTTGATTATAGAATTGAACAAACATAGTAGAGCTATACTTAAAAAGTATGAAAAAGAGGAGTTTGCCAATGATAAAGTGTTACCCGTTATTAGCAATCAAAAAACAAATAAGCATCTAAAAGAGCTTATGCTCTTAATTGGAATTGATGAACCTATTAGAGAAACATATTACATAGGAAATAAAAGATTTGATGAAGTGACACCAAAATACAATCTAATAAGTACTCATGCCGGAAGAAGAACTTTTATTTGTTCTGCATTGGCTTTAGGTGTTCCACCGCAAGTTGTAATGAAATGGACTGGTCATGCTGATTATTCAGCAATGAAGCCTTATATTGATATTGCAGATAGTATCAAAGCTAATGCAATGGAAAAGTTTGATTTAATTTAGTCCTTATTCTTAAAAACAGGGACTAAAAACAGGGTTGTTTATTAATGTTTAATATTCTTTATTAGACTACAAAAAACGAAAGTGTCTAATTTGTAAGTATATAGTTGTTAGTTGGTTTTTAATGGTTTTATAAGTTAATCCGCTATTCTCCACAAGAAAGTGAGATGACTATTGCAAAATAGACGTCTCACTTTTTTTTAGAAACGCTTACCTTTGCGCCTCATTAATTTTTATTTTACAGCGGAACTATGAGCGACTCAATAAAACACGAATGTGGTATAGCTTTATTGCGATTAAGAAAGCCTTTAGAATATTATATAAACAAATATGGTACAGCTTTTTACGCCTTGAATAAAATGCATCTTTTGATGCAAAAACAACATAATAGAGGACAAGACGGTGCTGGTATAGCTTCTGTAAAATTACATTTGCCACCGGGCAAATATTATATAGACAGAGAACGGTCTAATTCGCATACGCCCTTGAAAGATGTATTTGCCAATGTGTATCATCCGCTGCAAAAACTTGAAAAGGAGCATCCGCAGCGTCTGAACGATGTGCACTGGCTCAAGCACAATATGCGTTTTACCGGCGAAGTGTTTATGGGGCATTTGCGTTATGGTACTTTTGGGCAAAACTCTATCAAAAGCATTCACCCTGTATTGCGTGTGAACAACTGGAAAACAAGAACACTTGCTTTGGCAGGTAATTTCAACCTCACCAATGTAAACGAATTGTTTGACAGATTGGTAAGTTTTGGACAATACCCTACCGAAACCACCGACACACTTACCATGTTGGAAAAGATAGGTCATTTTTTAGACGAAGAAAATGAACGGGAATACCGCAAATACAAAGAGGCTGGT
>PDWJ01001201.1_pt1 | contig 34401 bp, 26 predicted proteins | sample 1430881 | NCBI WGS metagenome assembly PDWJ01 (sample SAMN01162460, study PRJNA174530) | Oral metagenome, whole genome shotgun sequencing project. | biome: Marine environment; feature: Marine mammal; material: Swab sample of the gingival sulcus; isolation source: swab sample of gingival sulcus...
TCATTTTTCCTCTCCCTGGTCGATGTTGTGCAGTACAGCAGATTTTCCTGCAACACTCCCTCCTTGCGACACCCTACAGACAGACGGCATGGGCGTCAAACAAAAAAGGGAGAAAACACAGAAAAACAAATAAATAACAACAAAAACGGGGAGTTGACTAATAGCCTGACCACCGGGGATTCCCGGCGGTCAGGGGCTAACCGCAGGCACCAAAGAGGAGGCCGCTGCCAGTGGCGGTGAGAATGACAAGGCTGATAAAGACCATGGTTTTTTTGATGCCGAGCACCCGGTGGAGAACAAGCATGTTGGGAAGGCTCAGGGTGGGGCCGGCAAGGAGGAGGGCCAGGGCCGGCCCTTTGGCCATGCCATTGGCAAGGAGTCCCTGGAGCAGGGGAATCTCGGTGAGGGTGGCAACGTACATACAGGCACCAGCAAGGGAGGCCAACAGGTTAGCGCGCAGGGAATTATCGCCAACTGCGGCCTGAATCCAGGCGGTCGGCAGGAGGCCCTCGTTACCGGGACCTCCGAGAAGGATGCCGGCAAGGGCGATACCCAGCAACAACAGGGGGAAGATCTGCCGGGCCAGGCCCCAGGATGAGGCAAACCACTTGCCGGCATCCCCCTTGTCAGGGGCGGTGATGGCGGCCAGCCCCATGAGGCCGGTGGTAAAGGCAAGGGCAGGACGATCAGGCCAGACCACAGCGGCCAGGATGACAAGGCCGCCTGTCAGCCCCACCTGCCAGGCCTTGCCAGGCCACCACAGGAGGAGGATACCGGCAAGGCCGACAGCAAAGAGGGCGGTAATCTGCCATTTGCCGACGTAGATGGCCGCCCACAGGCCACCTCGATCCTGGGGTGCACCCCAGTTGACGAACACGAGGATGCCGAGCAGGGCCACAAAAAAGAGGGCCGTCTGCCAGGCAGGACGCTCTGGCCCTGTCTCTGCCTGGGACAGCAGGGGGATGGCCGGCAGGTCTTTGGCAAAGAGAGCGGCCATGGCTGCACCGATAAGGATACTGGAGGCAATGGCCCCTGCCCCTCTGGCTATTCCCATTTCCGGACCGATGACCCTGGCGGTCAGGACAATGGCCAGGAGATTGATGGCCGGCCCGGAGTAGAGGAAGGTGATGGCCGGCCCCAGCCCTGCTCCGCGGCGATAGATCCCGGTAAAGAGCGGCAGCACCGTGCAGGAACAGACCGCGACAATCGAGCCTGACACTGCTGCCACCCCGTAGGCGACAGGCTGGCCTGCACCGGGGCCGAGGTATCGCAGGACCGTTGCCTGGCGGATGAAGACGCTGAGTGCCCCTGCAATAAAAAAGGCGGGAACCAGGCAGAGCAGAACATGCTCACGGGCATACCACTGCATCAGGGAAAAGGCCCCCTGTAGGACACCGGCAAAAGACGATGACCCGAGGGCCAGGGCCAGGCAGGCAAGGACGACAGCGACAAGCCATGCAGGTTTTTTCCATGCTCTGGTGGGTTGCACAACCAGTTCTCCCTGGGATGAAAGGTGCAAGAGGACCCGGTACAAACAGGGCGGTCAGGGGGCCGACCCTTGTGGTATTCGATTTTTCCCTGAAGATCAAGGCCAACAACAATGGCGCGGTACTCTCGGGCCAGGCCATTGCGGCCGCGGCCTGCCGCTATCCAGGCAGAATGGTAAACGAATCCGGATTGTTGCACGCCCAGTGGACATCGCGCAGGTAATTGGCGGCCGCCATGGCGCGGTCTTCTTTGAGAAGGTGTAAAAACTGCCGGTGTTCCTCGAGGTTCCTCTCGTTCCATTGCCTGCCGTAGTCACGGCGGGGAAAGTCATAGAGCTGCAGCTTCAGTTTTTTCACGTAGTTGCGCATCCGTTCATTGGCAGAGAGGTTGAGGAAGACGTCATGAAAGTCGACGTTGGCGGTATTGTAGCGGACAATATCATCAGCGGCCAGGGCCTGCTCGATGGTACGGTTACAGGCCTCAAAGCGGGCAATTTCTGCCTGGCCTATGCGGTCGTACACGGCGAGGAGGATGCGCGACTCGATGCCCCCCAGTATCTCGTAGATATCGTTGACATCCCCGGTGGTGATGGCGTTGATGAGGACGCCCCGCTGGGGCATGATGGTGACAAACCCCTGTTCCTGAAGAATCAGCAGGGCCTCGCGCAGTGGCGTCCTGCTGACGCCGAGCTCCTTGCCGAGCTGGCTGACGCTGATGGCTGCGCCGGGCTCAAGGACTCTTGTGCGCATCTGCTCCTGGAGGTAGTCATAGACCTGAATCCTCAGGAGCTGGCTGCCCGGACGGGTATCGGCAGGCATGGGGTTCTCCTCGGTGCTGGTGCCTTGGCCGGCAGCAAAAGATCAGGGGAAAGGACCGGAGGCGGGAATGGCCCCGCCTCCGGCTCGTCCTTACGAGGCAACGCAGCTGCGGACAGCCTTGTCGGTCTCTTGCTTTGCATCGTCACCATGGGGAGGGCTAACCCGGACAGTGGCGACCTTGTTTTGCGTAAAGAAGTCAATACCGTCTTTGCCCTGCACCTTGTCGGTGCCCAGGTGAGAGTCCTTGATACCACCAAAAGGCAGATAGGGGTGTGGCGCGCAGACGCCGACATTGACGCCAACCATGCCCACATCCGCTTCGGTGATGAACTTCTCGGTGTAGTACTGGTTCTGGGTAAAGATGCAGGCGCCGTTACCAAACTCCTGGGCGCGGATGAGCTCGAGCACATCGTCAAGATCGCGGATCTTCATGATCGAGACCACCGGGCCAAAGATCTCCTCTTTGGCGATCCTCCGGCAGGGGGTCACATCGGCGAATACCGTTGGTCCGACAAAATAGCCGTTTTTATTGGCCTCGGGAAGGGCTGGATTCCTGCCGTCAAGCAGCAGTTTTGAGCCCTGCTCGATACCGATGTCTATATAGTTCTCGATGCTGGCCTTGGCCTTTGCCGAGATCACCGGCCCCATATAGACGTCGGGATCCATGGCATCGCCGACACGCACCTTTTTGGAGGCCTCGAGGACACGGGCTATCAGCTCATCGTAAATCTCGGGGACCGCAGCGACAACAGAGCCGGCAAGGCAACGCTGCCCAGCAGAACCGTAGCAGGAATGGATAAAGTTGTCGATAAAGACGTCCCAGTTGACGTCTTCCATGGCCACCAGAAAGTTCTTGGCCCCGCCCAAAAGCATGGAGCGCTTGCCGCCGCGGCCGCAGGCCTCGGCCATCTTCTTTGCCGTCGGGGTGGAGCCCACCAGGCAGACACCACTCATTTTTGGATGTTCGTACCAGGTACCAGGGACAGATCTGTTGCCATGGACAATATTGACGACCCCAGGAGGCAGGCCGATGGCCCTGAAGATATCGCCCATCTTTTGCATGAACAGCGGTGACTGTGTCGATGGCTTGAAGATAAAGGTATTGCCGACACCTATGGCATAGGGGATGAACCAGCCAAAGACCAGGGCCGGGAAGTTAAACGGAGCGACGCCGCCAAAGACGCCGAGGGGCTGCTTGATGACCCGGGCATTGATATTGCCGGCAACACCGTCAAGGATCTCTCCCTGGAGCAGGGCCGGAATGGCGCAGGCCATTTCGATGATCTCGATGACCCGACGGATCTCTCCGCGGGCCTCGCTGATATGCTTTGCCTGGTCAACAGCGATGGCAATGGCCAGTTCCTCCTGGTTGTCCACCATTGCCTGGCGCATGGCAAAAAGATAGCTCATCCGTTTACTGACCGGCAGCTTTCTCCAGGCAGTATAGGCGGCATGGGAGGAGTCAACGGCCTGAAGGGAGGTTGTCTCGCTAGAGCGGGGGACCTCTCCGATAATTTCTCCTGTGGAGGGGTTATAGAGGGGCACATAGTCTGCGCCTTGCTCCTCCACCCATTCGCCGTCAATGAGGTTTTTGATGCGGGTAAAAGGTATTTTTTCCATGATAGTACACTCGTTAAATGGTGATGGTGTTGACTGCAAAACCAAACAGTTTCTCCTGGGGATTGCAGTCTGCCCTGCCGAGGCTTAGCCTGGCCTGGCTTCCTGGCCACCTTGCATACTAGGATACTAGGGTGCAAGGTGGCGATGACAACTACTCTTTCAGGTGTCAAGCCGCATGTTCTCCGGCTGCAAGGCCGGGACCGACAAGCAAAAAGGCACGTCGCCTCGATGACAACGTGCCTTTTTTTATCCGCAGGAATATTCCCTGTTATTTGTTCTCCAGTTCGCCGATATCCATGAGGAACTGTTTCCACAGCTCAACACCCTTGGCATTACGCTCGGACTTCTCGGCAACCTGCGGCCATACCTGGGTAATCGCCTTTTTCCGCATTCTGGCCACTTCGTCCGGAGACAGGACAATAACCTCTCCCCCTGCCTTCTCAAGGATCTCAAGTGCCTCTTTTACCCCGAGGGCGTGAAGCCTGGAGGTCTCGAAGTAGGTATCCATAAAGACTTCATTGATCCTGTCTCGCTGCCACTGGTTAAGTGCTTTCCATTTGTCCAGGTTGACATAGATCTCCTGATGCTGCGCCGGGCACCAGCCGGGAAGGCTGGCATACTTGATAACCTCCTGGAAGGCCATATCGTCGATGCCGCCAGTGTCCCAGTAAACGCCGTCCAGGGTACCGAGCTTGATTGCCGTGTAAATGTCACCACTGCCTATGGAGACAGGCGCGCCGCCCATGGCCTCGTGGAACAGGGCCTGGGGACCACCGGCTCTCATCTTCTTGCCGGCCAGGTCTTCGAGCTTGTGGATCGGAAACTTGGTAAACATGGAGTTGGGGCCCTGGCTGGTCCAGCCTACCCACTGGAGGTTCCGCTCATTGGCTGCTTCCTGGACAAGCTCGCCAATTCTGTACTTGGGATCACCGAACATGGCGGCCCAGGCGTCACGATGGTTGGCAGCGCCCATGGCCAGACCAAAGGCGAGCATACCTTCAGGCATATCGCCACCGTAGACGGTAGCCCAGCCGGCATAACCGTCAATCATCCCTGCCATGGTGGCACCAAAGGCCTCGGAACCCGAGGTGATAGCCCCTGCCGGCTCCAGCTTAATCTTGACGGTACCTTCAGTTGCCTTTTCCACAGCCTCGATCCACGGAACAATGCCGTTAGCCCAACCGGCATCCGAGGAATCAAAGCAGGGTTGAAACACCCAGTTGGTGACCTTATCCGGCTTGCCGTATTTTTCAGCGGCAAGAGCAGAACCGGTTACGAGCAGCGAGCAACCAACCGCGGCAGCTGCCAGTCCCATTGCAAATTTTTTCATGTAAATCTCCCTTTCCTATGTGGTTGTGGTTGACAAAACAGGATACTTCAGAGTTGTTCCTGTTTCTTGAACATCGTTTATACGGCCTCAGGGCATTGCTGAGCGCTTCTTCGGCGATACGCCGGTGACAACGGTGATAATATCGTTAACGAGCTTTTTGAGGACGACAAGGATCATCACGACACCTGAGACCGGGATAAATATCTTCAGGGGATAAAGCGGGATGGGAACACTTGTCGGCGTCACCTGCTTGAGCTTCAGGGACATCATCCCCGACTGCCACCCCTTCCAGACGAGGACAACAAGAAACATAAAGGTAAAGACCACGGTAATGATGTCGCAGATGGCCTTTTTTCTGTCAGAGAAGTTGGCATAAAACAGGTCCAGTTTGACAAAGGTATCATCGTTGAGGGCATAGGCGCCACCTACGCAGGCCATAAGGACCATAGCAAACTGAACAGTTGTGGCGATCCACAGCGATGGCGAGTTCAGCACGTAACGGAGAAACACGTCTGTTATCCCGAGGAACATGCAGTACAGCAGGATTAACCAGCCAAACCTTCCGAAGATTTCGGCGAGCAAGTTGACAAGTTTTTCAATTATTTTCCAGAGTTTCATTCTCTCCTCTCAGGCAGCTTTATGAGTAATTTTTCCTATGTCTGTAACGTGGCTTTGCCCTTGTCAGTTAAGCTTGGACGGCAGCCAGGTCGCAATTTCCGGAATAAAAAAGACAAGGGCAAGACCCAGCAACTGCAGGAGAATAAAGGGGCCAACCGACTTGTACACGTCTCCCATACTGACATCCTTCGGCAACACGCTTTTCAACCAGAAGAGGACAAAACCGAAAGGTGGGGTCAGGTAGGCAATCTGAATATTGACGATGAAGAGCACGCCAAACCAGAGCTTGTCGATGCCAAGCTCGTTGATGATCGGGATGTACAGTGGGGTGCACAGCATGATGATCGCCCAGTCATCCATGACTGTCCCGAGCATGAGAATGATCATCATCATCATCAGGAGGATACCGTGCTCTCCACCGGGCATGCTCAGCACCAGTGAGGTAACGAGCTCCTGACAGCCCAGGGAGTTGAAGATATTGAGATAGATATTTGCGCCGATAAGAATCCACAGGCCCATGCCGGTGAGCTTGACGGTGGTCTCCAGGGAGTTCCTGAGGACCTCCCAGGTGAGTTTCCGGTAGATGATATTGATGAGCAGGGCACCGGTGGCGCCAAAAGACGCGGCCTCGGAGGGGGTGGCAATGCCGCCCCAGATAGCGCCAAGGACCATGACGATCAGGATCAGGAAAGGCCAGATGCCAAGCAGGGCCTTGACCTTTTCCTTGACGGAAAAGCTCTCCTCTGCAGGCAGAGCTGGTCCGATATGCGGCTGGACCTTACAGCGAATACCGATATAGATAATATAGAAAGAGGCCAGCATCAGGCCAGGAAGAAGACCGCCAAGGAACAGGCCGCCAATGGACACCTTGGCCAGCAGTCCGTAAAAGATGAACGGGACGCTGGGCGGAATCAGTGCTCCGAGCGCCCCACCCGCGCCGATGGAACCAATAGCAATAGCCTTGCTGTACTTGTACTTGAGCATGGACGGATAGGCGATCTGGCCCATGGTGATTGTCGCTGGCGGGGTAATCCCGGTGATAGCGGCAAAGATGGTGCAGACCATAACTGTCCCCATTGCCAGGCCTCCGGCTATATGACCGATCAGTTTGTAGACCGCATCATACGCCGCTTCGGCAATACCCGAGAAACGAATAAGGCTGCCCATGAAGAGAAAAAGCGGGACCGTGACAAGCACCCCGTTCCAGGGCGTATAGTAAAAGGCACTGGGAATTGCCAGGAGGGAACGCGGCTCAAAAATAGCGGCGAACAGAACGGCTGTACCACCCAGTCCCAGGGCCACAGGCAGACCAAGAAATAACCCGAAGAAAAGGCAGGCAAAATAAAGAAAGGTTAATAATTCGATACTCACGGTTTCTCCTTTTTAAGCTTGAGTATTTCTTGAAAAGAACATCTAACAGTACAGGTAGTTGTTTACCCCTAACTATCTATGTCAGTTGTGAAAAAAGGAAAAGAGCATAAAGGCCTCTTGCGTATATCCTCTGCTCTCATAAACGTTCTTCATGTACATCAACTACGCCTGGCAAAAAGGTTTGCTTCTCAAGAGTGGTGCAGGATATTTGCGCTGAGTATATTGAGGGATGAAACTACAAGAAGGAAGGAACAAAGGCGGGGCAAACCGGGGAGAAGGACAACCGTGACGAAATGGGTAATGCTCACTCGAGCTGTTCATTGCTACAGGAGGGCGCAGAGATTAACAACGAGAAATTAAGAATAATTATCTTTTATACATGCTATGTTGATACTTGATATATCAAGGATCAGTTGAGGTGTCAAGAGCCAATTTGACGAAGAGGGTTTTGGCTGCCAATATTTTTTAAAGCCACTGAAGATGCGGGCTGGAATTGGCGAGGCTAGCAGCCTCAGCCCCTTGACTTCACAAAGAATTTACAGAGAGAAAAGACAGGCTGAAAAACCTGTGAACAGCCCTCAACCGGTGAGTATCGAAGACATTTTTGCCTCGTCACTCACCGTCGTAAAACTGGGTAATAAATCCTTGCTGGACCGTGAATGACCAGTGGACATCCTGGAGAATCGCGGCAGCGCCTTGCCCGTCTTTTTTCTTCAGACACTCAATAAACCTGGCGTGATCAACGCTGTTGTTCAGTTCCCATTCGGGCAGATAGCTCTGACGCGGAAAATCATAGAGGCGGTGTTTTATCGGGAGAATAAATTTTTTGAGCATGTCATTGTCGGAGATATCCAGGTAGGTGTTGTGAAATTCAAGATTATTTTCAAAAATCTTGGTGAGGTCACCTGCCTTGATCTCTTCGATCATCTGCTCATTAATTCTCTCCAGCGTTGCAATATGCACCGGGGTAATTTTGTCAATGTTGGCACGGATAATAAAAGCTTCGACTAGGCCAACGGTCTCATAGGCTTTTCGTATATCGTCTAAGGAGAGTTTATTGACCAGAACCCCGCGTCTCGGCAGGATGGTGACGAAACCTTCACATTCGAGATGGATCAGAGCGTCCCGCAGTGGGGTTTTGCTGACGCCGAGCTGGGCTGCGATCTCACCGATGTTGATTGTTGATCCTGGGGTGAGTTTTCCGAGATTCATCTGTCTGCGCAGATAAAGATATACATGCTCGCTCAGTGACGAGTAGTTCAGGGTTCCACCCATGATCATGCCTGTATTTTAAGGTTCCTGTACAGCGATTACCGTGTGCCCAGCGTATTAACCGGCCACTATATCCATCCTTCAGGAAATATCAAGAATATTGGTCAGACAGGTGAATGTTCGTCCCCTGAACTGGGTCGCAAAGGACGGCGGCAGTGGAAGTTTATCAGGGAGAGGTAGCGCAAAAAAATACGGTATTTCCAGACAGAGTGCCCGGAAATACCGTATACAGAAAAGTGTTTTTGACGAGTTAGAGAAATTTCTCAACAGGAGTATAGTCAAGGTCGAAGGCCTCGGCAACAGCCTTGTAGGTCACCTGGCCGTCGATAACGTTGGCGCCGAGCTTGATCTCCGTATTGTCCTGCATGGCCTTCTTCCAGCCCTTGTTTGCGATCTCCACCGCATAGGGGAGGGTAGCATTGGTCAGGGCGATGGTCGAGGTACGGGCGACAGCACCCGGCATATTGGCGACGCAGTAGTGGACGACACCGTCAACGACAAAGGTCGGCTCTGCATGGGTCGTAGCCTTGGAGGTCTCAAAGCAACCGCCCTGATCGATGGCGACGTCAACAAGTACCGAACCGGGTTTCATCTCCTTGAGCATGTCGCGGGTAACCAGTTTTGGCGCCTTGGCACCGGCAACAAGAACTGCACCGATCACCACATCCGCCTGTTTTACATACTCTCTCAAGATAGTAGGATTGGACATGATTGCCGAGCAGTTTGACGGCATTACATCGTCGAGATAGGCAAGGCGTTTGAGATTGGTGTCAAAGATGTACACTCGGGCGCCCAGGCCGCATGCCATTTTTGCCGCATTCATGCCGACCACACCACCACCGATAACAACAACCGTAGCCGGAGCAACACCGGTTACACCGCCCAGCAGTACACCTTTTCCGCCCTGAGGCATCTCAAGGAATTTGGCTGCCTGCTGGGTTGCCATTCTTCCTGCGACCTCGGACATGGGAACAAGCAGGGGCAGAGAACCATCCTCTTGTTCAATGGTTTCGTAGGCAATGTTCACTGATTTTGCCTTCATCAATGCCCTGGTCTGCGGTTCATCTGCGGCCAGATGCAGGTAAGTGAAGACGATCTGACCTTCACGGATCATCTCATATTCTGAAGGCTGCGGTTCCTTGACATGCATGACCATATCGCAGGCAGCATAAACTTCTGCAGGGGTAGCAGCGATGGTGGCACCAGCCGCAACATATTCCTCGTTGGGGAAGCCTGCGCCTGCCCCGGCATTGTCTTCGACAATAACCTCATGGCCGTTGGCGATCATACTGGCAACACCGGCAGGTACCATGCACACTCGATTTTCCAGGACTTTGATTTCCTTTAAAATTCCTACTTTCATTCTGCGTCTCCAAGGGGGTTGGAATTAAACTCGACTGCCCGGCCAGGAGGGCCGGGCAGTAACATAGACTTACGCCTTATACGCCTTTCTGAGGCCGCATGTCAGCCTTATCGATTCCGGCGATAATCTCCGGGGCCTTCATGGCATCGCGACGGAAGGGCTCGCCAAGTTCCATGTTGGTCAACACTTCGATGAAAGTGGTTTTGCCTTCTTCCATCTGTGCCTTTACTGCAGCCTTGAGGGCGTCAGTCAGCTCGTCCATGGTCCTGACCTGTACACCTTCGACGCCGCAGGCCTTGGCAATGGCGGCATAATTGACGTTGCGGTCCAGTTCGGTGCCGACAAAATTGTCATTGTACCAGAGGGTGGTGTTACGTTTTTCAGCACCCCAATGGTAGTTACGGAAGATAACCATGGTGATCGCCGGCCAGGAGTCACGACCGCAGGAGACCATTTCATTCATGGAGATACCGAAAGCCCCGTCACCGGCAAAGCCGACAACAGGAACCTCGGGCTGGGCGACCTTGGCGCCGCAGATGGCCGGGAAGCCGTAACCGCAAGGGCCGAACATCCCCGGAGCCAGGTACTTGCGGCCTTTTTCAAAGGTCGGATAGGCGGCACCGAGGGCGCAGCTGTTGCCGATATCACTGGAGATGATAACATCTTCGGGCAGTGCCTTGACGATTGCCCGCCATGCCATCCGGGAAGTGATCTTGTCCGGGTCGGCTTTCTGAGCCCGGGCATTCCAGTCTGTCCCCGGATCATCTTTCTCATGGTCCATGGTCTGCAGATCAGCGGCCCAGGCTGCCTTGATTTTTTCGACAGTTGCCTTTCTTTCAGCACGATCAGCATCACCAGCAGTGCTGGAAAGTCGCGCCAGAATTGATTTTGCTACGGTCTTCGAATCGCCGACAATACCAACGGCCAGTTTCTTGGTCAGACCGATACGATCAGGATTGATATCAACCTGGATCACCGCTGCGTCCTGGGGCCAGTAGTCAATACCGTAACCGGGCAGGGTAGAGAAAGGATTCAACCGGGTACCAAGGGCGAGAACGACATCGGCTTTGGCAATAAGCTCCATGGCTGCCCTTGAGCCGTTGTAGCCCAGAGTACCAGTGTGGAGGGGATGGCTTCCCGGGAAGGCGTCGTTATGCTGATAGCCGCAGGTAACCGGGGCATCGAGACGCTCGGCCAGGGCCTTGGTTTCTTCGATGGCATCACCGATGACCACGCCGCCACCGCTGAGGATGACTGGGAATTTTGCGTTTGAGAGCAGCTCTGCTGCCTTAGTAACGGCATTGTCGCCGCCGGCGGGCAATTCAAAATCAACGACGGTGGGCAGTTCGATTTCGATAACCTGGGTCCAGAAATCACGGGGAACATTGATCTGGGCAGGGGCAGATGCACGTTTGGCCTTAATGATAACGCGATTGAGGACCTCGGCGATGCGGGCAGGATGAAGAACCTCTTCCTGATAGGCAACCATGTCCTCAAAGGTGGCCAACTGCGGTACTTCCTGAAAGCCGCCCTGCCCCATGGCCATATTTGCAGCCTGAGGGGTTACCAGCAGCAGTGGCGTATGGTTCCAGTACGCAGTTTTAACGGCAGTAACGAAGTTGGTAATACCAGGGCCGTTCTGGGCAATCAGCATGGACATTTTTCCCGATGCACGGGTAAAACCGTCGGCCATCATACCAGCGTTCCCTTCGTGGGCGCAGTCCCAGAAGGTAATGCCTGCCTTGGGAAACAGGTCGGAGACCGGCATCATTGCCGAGCCGATAATACCGAATGCATGCTCAATACCATGCATCTGCAGCACCTTGGTAAAGGCCTCTTCTGTTGTCATTTTGATTTTAGCCATTTTTTTCTTCTCCATGGTTGTATGTTGTTCTGTCCTTGGCAGGAAGAGTTACATGTTGACAAATAAATAAGGGACAACAAACTTTTCTTTCCTGATATACCAGACACCAGCCGTACGTCAAGACCATTGTCCCTTTTTTCGTCTTTTTAGGTCTTTTTCAACGTACTGGAGTCGCTGTTCACAAGAGGCGCGCCCTTGTAATTGCAACGAGATCCCCTGCAGAGCCGCCCGTATACCAGGACAGCTCTACAGGATTTGTCAGGGGCTTTACGAATTTGGCGCTACCCGCGATAATGCCGCATCCAGGGCATCGACAATCTGATCGATATCAGCCTGGGTCGCGATAAGGGCAGGACTCAGGCAGATGGTATTGTTATAGTTTTTGAACGAACGGTTGGTCCGGCCGACGATCACGCCCTGCTTCATGCAGTCTCCGGCAACGGCCATTGAGACCTCTTCTTCCACAGGTTCTTTGGTGGCACGGTCCTTGACCAGTTCAAAGCCGGCAAACAGGCCCTTGCCGCGAACATCACCAATGACAGTATACTTGTCCTTAAGCGCGTCGAGCCGTTTGCGGAGATACGCGCCCTGCGTGTTGACGTTGTCCAGCAGGTGCTCTTTTTCGATGATTTCCATATTGGCCAGGGCTGCAGCCGGGCCAGCAGTGCAGCCGCCAAAAGTGGAAATATCACGGAAATAGCACATACGGGGATCGCCGTCTTCTTCCTTAAAGGCCTCGAAGACAGCCTCCGTCGTCACCGTGCAGGAGATCGCCGCATATCCTGAGGCAACGCCCTTTGCCATGGTGACAATATCCGGCTCAATACCGTAGTGCTGATACCCGAACCATTTTCCTGTTCTCCCCAGCCCGCAGACAACCTCATCGATGTGCAGGAGGACATTGTATTTCTTGCAAATTTCCTGAACCCGCGGCCAGTATCCCTCGGGCGGCTCAATGACCCCACCGCCGGCCGTGATGGGCTCGAGGATTATACCACCAACGGTATCCGGTCCTTCGGCAAGAATAACCTTTTCGATCTCGTTAGCCGCCCACACTCCATAGTTGTCAAGATCGGCGCCTTCCTGAGCACGATACTCGCAGCAATGCGGTACCTCGATGAACCCAGGAGTAAAAGGGCCATACTGATTTTTGCGTTCAAACTGCCCGGAAGCGCTCAGGGCGGTAATCGTGGTGCCGTGGTAGTCACGTTCCCGGTACAGTATCTTGCTCTTTTTGCCGTTATATTTTTTCTCAGAAATCTGGCGAATGATCTTGAAGGCCTTTTCATTTGCCTCGGAACCGGAGTTGGAATAATAGACTCGGCTCATGCCAGGCATTTTTTCGATAAGTTTTTCGGCAAACTGGGCTGCCGGAATATTGCCAGCGGTCTGAGCGAAGTAATTCATTGTCACGAGAGTATCGCGAACCGCATCAGCGATCTCAGTCCTACCGTAGCCAACATTGACCGTCCAGACGCCACCGGAAACTGCGTCAAGATACTCGTTGCCCTTGGCATCCCAGACCCGCAAGCCCTCACCCTTGACAATCACCATCGGATCATTTTGTTCAAAAGGCTTGTGATTGGTAAGATGGTGCCAGACATATTTTTTGTCACTGGCTGTCGCTTTCACGGAATCAATACTGTTTGCTTCACTGTTCATGGCATACTCCTGCTGAATCACATGTAATTTTTGAAAACCGACGGTACCTGTCAAGCGCTTGAAAAAAAGGATCTACGCTAGTATCAGGGTTCTTCCTCGGTACACCAGATACATCAGATATCAGACGGGTGTCAAGATAATTCCAATCAGGGATAAGTTTTCCCGACGGCAAATTGTTGGCATCAGGCAACCACCATACCCCTCAGCTGCTCTCCCTGTTTGTCAATGACCGCCACTGCTGCTCTCTATTCACCAGGTAGACCTGCCGTTGCATTTCTTTCGGGGAAGAGGATACTATGCTATACTACTGTCCTGCCAGGCCGCAACTGTCGACAAGAGCCGACCGCCTGCTGTCGTTGGTAACGCTACACCTCGGCATAACTGCCGCCCAACAGACCGCATTCCCAGGTTTTTTGGGCGGCACCTGCAACGTGTCATGACACAAGAAAAGGAGGCAATCAAAATGAAACAGCACAAAAAAGTCTGGGCAGTCTTGGTACGAGAATTGTTTGTTGCCCTTTTTTTGACATTTTTTTCTTGGAACGCCTGCATTGCCGGGCCAAAAAATTCTCCCCCGCTGATTGAGCCCTGCACGCTCCTCTCCCGTGCCGAGGCTGAAGCAATCATGGGAGAACCCTTGAAACAGGGGCTGTATAGCGAACATCCGGTTATCGGCCAGAAACTATGCCTTTACGAGGCTGCAGATCAGGACTCCTTCGCCTTTTTAAACATTAGCTTGACCCAGGATGCCTTTATCTCTCCTCAGGTACTCAACGCTGGACAAAATGCCCGGACACTCTTTACCTCTATCCGCAAGGCATTTGCAGATCGGGAAGAAATTAACGATCTCGGAGAAGCAGCATTTATCGCTACTCCTGGAATCCATGTTCTCAAAGACAGCTATTATCTCTGCATTGGAGCAGGCAATCTCAACCGGAACAAGGACAAGGCAATCATGGCCGCTAAAAAGGCGATAGCCAATCTTGCAGCGGCCGTGAAATAACCGCCAATGGCCAACAAGGGAAGAAATACCATGGCACAAGGGACTGTGTATGAAACAGCATGATAATACGTTGGGTTTTTTACGTTGAGTTTTTTGCCGATACGTTTGTCCCAATCGCTGGCGCCTGACTCCTCCACGAGCAATTGATACCCCGGGTAGACTTACACGAGGCTTGATTCCTCTTTTGTTACTCTCCCTGACCGACAGGAAGCAGAGGAAAAGGTGCTGCGCAAGAACATCCATAAACGGATCGAGTGAGGACGAACCTGTGAAAAATAAGCAGCTGAGCTAACGTTATGCCCTTCTTTCCTCAGCTTTTTTGAGTGGCTATTCCAGTTGTCAGGTTTTTTTGCAATTGATTTCGTCCAATGAGCTTGATATTCTCGTGGTAGATGAAACCGTCCGTCTTGGCTGGAAGTCTCTGTGGATTTTTTTGTTCATTACAGCGGCTTTTTTTTGTAACTAATAGAGCCTCTCTCATTTATGAATGAGCTTTTTTCACAACTCGATACCTATCTACAGAGTTCTCTGCCCATGGCAGCTCTGATAGCTTACCTGGCCGGACTGCTGGCAAGCCTGACCCCCTGCGTCTATCCCATGATTCCGATCACCGCTTCGGTTATCGGTGGCTCCAGCGTTGGCGGCTCCAGACTCCGTTCCCTGGCCCTTTCCCTGGCCTATGTTCTGGGGCTGGCATTGATGTATGCGGCGATGGGTATCTTTGCCGCTGCCACCGGACAGTTCTTCGGGGCGCTCAATACCAATCCCTGGGTCCTGTTCGGACTGGCAAATTTTCTGCTGATCTTCGGCCTTGGCATGCTTGATGTTTTCCAGCTCCCTACCTTTGCCGTTTCCGGAAATGCAAAGCGTAAAGGCTTGACCGGTGCCTTTGTCGTGGGGATGACCTCGGCGCTGGCCGCCGGTCCCTGCACAGCGCCTGTACTTGGCGGTCTGCTCACCTATGTCGCCACTTCTGGTGATATGTTCCGGGGTGGACTGTTGCTGTTTGTCTTCGCCCTGGGCATGGGAACGCTGCTGCTGGCCATTGGTGTTTTTTCAGGCTTCCTCGCCGCGATGCCGCGTTCCGGTGTCTGGATGGTTCGTATCAAGGCCATTTTGGGAGTGGTCCTCATCGGTCTTGCCGAGTACTTTCTCATACGGGCTGGAATGGCCTTTATCTGAATATACCTTCAACTTTTATCAGGAGATTTATGATGCGTTTTCGCTTCCTGTCTACACTTTTGCTTAGCCTTGCGCTTCTTTTTCATGCTCAGGCGGCAGTCGCCGGAACCGGGCAACAGCTTATTCCCTTTAAGGGAAACGATCTAAAAACCGGTGAACCCGTTGACCTGGCCCGTTATATCGGCGAGGAACCGGTCCTCCTGGTCTTCTGGGCCAGCTGGTGTCCTACCTGCAAACACGAGGTTCCAAAACTCAACGACTTGCAGGCCCGGTACCACAACAACGGTCTGCGTATCATCGGCATCAATGTCGGTATGAACGATTCCCGAGCCCGGGCCAAAAAGTGGATAGACAAGCAGAAAGTCACCTATCCCAATATCTTTGATACAAAGAATACCATTTCAAGAAAGTATCAGGTGCGGGGTGTACCCACTGTCGTTATTGCTGACAAAAATGGCACGATACGCTTTAAAAATTTTGGCGTTCCCGGGATAGATGATAACGCCATCAGTCAGTTGAATACCCCCTGAATACCCCTCTGGAAGTGTCAGCCAACTTTTTTTTGTGCGTTTCTCCGTCGCAGGTGAAAGCCGATGACGAGAAACAGGAGATAGGCGGGTAAAAAGACGGCGTTGACCCCCAGTCCGTCGAGGCCAAAACTCCTGGGCAGGGCAACGACAAAGCTCTGCCCGATGAGTTCAATCAGCCTGTCCGGGTTAAAAACCCTGTTCAGCCATGCGAGGCTGAGAAAGATTGGCAGCAGGTAAACCAAGACATATCTGCCGTAGTGATGGGCGAGAAAGGTATTATACTGTGCGTTTAACTCGTCATCGGTAACCCGGTAGAGGGCATCGCGGCTGTGCCGTTGTTCAATCAGCTGCAGTTGCTGCTGTTCCTCGCGCTTGGCCGCAAACTCCTCGTTGAATGACCGCACCCGTTCCTCGACCCGTAGCCACCGCCTGATGGAAAAAGAGCACCAGGCCAGCAGAAGGGCGAGGAGTACCAGATGGAGCCAGACTGGAATTCCCAGTGCGACCGCAGGGCGAACAAGCACAAGTTCCAGGCCCCTGCTCACCCAGAGTACCATCGGGGTGACACCTTTGAACCAGAGAAAATCCAGCAGAGTATTCATTTGCTCCATAAGGCACTCGATCAAAAATAATGGGGTGATTTACTGAAGGCCCTGTTTCATTGGTATCTTTCGGGATAGAGCCCCTTGTGCAGAGAGTACCGATACTCTCTGCCAGTGTACAACAATGCATACAACCACGGAGAATTCTCATGCGCATCTGTTTTCATGGCCTTTTTGCGATCCTGCTGTCTGTCATCTTCTCGTTGACCTGTCAGGCCGTGGAGGCAGGGGCACCCGGCGAAGCAGGCGGGAAAATTGTCGGAGAAGCTGGCACCAATGTGACAGAGCCGGCCGGAAAGCTTCTTGATCTGTCGAATCCGGCGGCCATTCTCCATCCTGAGAGCTACATCAATATGCTGAATGCAGCAAAGACGTGGTGCCTGGCCCATGGTCCGGGTATTGTTGTCGCCCTCATTATCCTGATCGTTGGCCGTTGGCTGGCCAGATGGTTTTCGGCCTTGAGCAACAAGGCGATGGCCAGGGGAAACGTTGATGAAACACTTGCGCGGTTTCTCGGTAAACTCCTCTATTACGGGCTGCTGGCAGCGGTCATCATGACGGCGGCTGACCAGGCGGGCATCAGGACCACATCATTTTTGGCAATCTTTGGTGCCGCCAGCCTGGCCATAGGCCTTGCCCTCAAAGACTCGCTGGCGAATTTCGCCTCTGGTGTCATGCTCATCCTGTTCCAGCCCTTCAAGGTCGGTGATACCGTGTCCGTCGGGGGCCTCACCGGCAAGGTGCAACAGGTCGACATGTTCAGCACCATCATCATGACGCCTGATAATCAGAAGATCATCATTCCCAACGGGAGCATTACCTCAGAGGTTATCACCAACATTAATGCCGAAACTACCCGCAGAGTCGACCTGAACATTGGCATCGGCTATGATGATGATCTCCGCAGGGCAAAAGATATTCTCGGAGATCTTCTCCACCAGGACAACCGTATTCTTGCAGACCCTGCGCCGGTCATCTTGCTCTGGGAGCTTGCCGACTCAAGCGTTAACCTTGTGGTTCGCGCCTGGGTTCGCACTGAAGACTACTGGAATGTTCGCTGCGACCTCCTTGAACGGATCAAGCTCACCTTTGACGAAAAGGGTATCTCCTTTCCCTATCCGCAGCAAGACGTCCATATTCATCAGGTCCCATTGCAGTAAAAACCTGGCGATTCTACGGTACTGCCCTGTCGTCCGGGCACAAAAAAGTTCACCGGCAGCCCTGTCCGTGAACCGGTGTGTTACAGACAACAAAGGGGGGATGCATCTCACTCCATCCCCCCCTATTACTGCTCTTCCTTTCAGATTAGCGCAGGAACCAGAGCAGATCCGTATACTTCAGGCAGGTGAGAATCAGCGCACCAGCCAGCAGCCGCTTCAACAGAATTTCTGGAAGCATCTTCTGAATCTTCGGTCCCACATAGCCACCAGCCATGGCACCGGCAGCAATCAGCGCCGCCATAATCCAGTCGGGCTGGTATCCCATAAGGACATACTTGGAGACCGCGCCCACCGAGGTGGCAAAGGTACCGGCCAGGGCGATCGGTACTGCCAGGTACATGGGGTAGCCCACCAGGGTGGTCATAAACGGCATGAACATAAAGCCGCCACCGACACCGAAGGCCGAGGCGATAACCCCCATGACAATGCCACCAACGAGCATCATCAGGGGCCGGGCGACAAAGGTTTCGCCCCAGAAAGTCATATCGAACTTAATCGGATTGAATTTTTCAAACTCGACTTTACCGAGCTCTACACTTTTCCCAGAGGCCTTGGCCTCCTTGACGGCTGCGTTGAACTTCTTGACAATCGCACTCATGGCCTTTTTCTTCTCAATGGCGCCGGGCAGTGACTCGGTAAACAGCTTGATACCGATGATCAGACAGAGGATACCCAGATAGAATTTGAAGGCCGACAGGTTGAGATATTTAGCCGACAGCGGTGGACCAATAAAGAAGGCACCGAGGACGATGCCCAGGGCAAAGCTGATCGCCACAGGATAGGCGAAACGCTTCTCCTTGATAAAGGTCCTCAGACCAGTGATGGGCGAGCACATGGTGAGGAACAGGTTGGTGGGCTTGATGGTGTTACCGGCGTTGATACCCACCGGTCCCTTGGTGCCAATGACCGTAATCTGAAAGGCTGCGGTAAACAGGCCGCCGGCAGCACCCATGATGACGAACAGGCAGCCGATGATGAACGCACCACCAAAAACCACGAGCGGGTTCATGTAAACAGAGCCGGTGGAAAAGTAGAAACCTGAACCTTCGACGGTAAAGGAGTGAACCTTTTCCCCATTGACCCAGACCGCCATCTTGGTGCCCGGAGCAATATGTTTATACGGTGTCATGGCCACTGAAAATTTGCCGGTGGCCTTATCCAGCTTGACAGTGACACCTTCGTTCCAACGCTCGGCCTGCTGGCCATAGTCTGTCAGGACCATACGGACGTTGCCACCACCCTTGGGGGCCTCCTTGGCGATGGTATTAATCCCGAACTTCTTCTCGTGAGTAAAGGTGAGAAACTGCCATTGCTTGGCACTGGTGACCGGGCCGAGTTTACCCTGGACAGCAGGATCAATTGCCTCCCATTTTTTAAGTTTGTTGACCATCACCTTGTACTTGAACGGCGGAAAGGCGAACAGTCCCTTGGTCTGCCCCTTCCAGGCTTCCTTTGGCGTTGCCAACTGATCAGGCACGTTGGTGAGGACGTAATAATTGGCAGGGATCTCCACACCGGCAAAGGCGTTTTTACCGTTTTTGCCGTTGACCAGTCGTGACTGCTCCTTAGGGCCGGGAGCCTCTTCCGGGTTGAAGAGCTTTTCGTTGGCGATGACCACATAGAGATTTTGGCCAGCATCAATACTGCCCTCCACACTGACAGGGGTACCTGCCTTGATACTCTCCCCATTTACCTTGGCTTCAAGCCCCCACGCTCCTGTGGCGGTGACTGCCAACGTCATGGCCAGCATGATAATCATTGACAAACGCTTCATGTACTTCCTCCTCGTAGAGTTAACGGATTCCTACTGCTTCTTGCTCAATCCAAGGGCCTGGACGTGGCCCAACAGCCACACCCGGCCTTTCTGATTTAAAATTCGATAATTTTTGTCTCACCCACATATTCCCGAGGCGTAAACCCGGTCATTGTCGTCATTCTCCGTGTCAGCTCTTGCATGGTCTTGAGATTACGGATAACGGTCTGCAGCTCCTCAGCCATCTCGCTATCCTCCTCGAGATCCATTTCCATGAGCTGGGCTGTGCCCAGGGCGGCAAACAGTGGCGAGTTGAGCTCATGGGCCACCGTGCCGGCGAGTTCGACCACTCCTTCGAGCTTGCTCCGTCTTGCCTGCTCGTCGGCGAGATTGCGCTGGTCGGTAATATCACGGGTAACCTCAATGACGTACTCCACTCCGGTGCCACTGCTGCTCATGGCAGTTGCTGTCTTTTCCAGCAGAAGGTTGTTCTCTTCCAGCTCGATGCTGGCTGCTTCGCCGGTTGTCAGCACCTGCTCCACCGGACTGGTGCCCTGAGCCGTTACTGGAAAATGCTCGAGGTAGCTGCTCCCCAGGAGCTGATCGACGCTACGCCCGGCCGTTTCGGCAAAGGCTCGATTTGCCAAGACAATCCGCAGTTCCTTGTCCACTACCAGCAGCCTGGGGCGAATGCAGTCGAGGATGTCGGCAAGAAACCTCTCCTGCTCCTCGATCTGCTTAAATAACAAGGTGATTTTCCGGTAGGTGCGGGCATTGTTGATCGCCGTACCTCCAGCCTCGGCCACTGTCACCGCAAAATTGATCTCAGCTTCGTTGAACCGACGAAATCTGGATGACAGCAAACGAAGGACACCGATGACCTCGCCCTGGTCCTTGATGGGGACCGTCAGCAGCGACCGGATACCCTCGCGTTCCATATGTTCCTTGTATCCCACCCGGTCATCACTGTTCACGTCACAGATCTGCACCGGCTCCCCGGCCAGGGCCTTTACCATGTTGGCCTCGTCCTCGACGGTGCCCCGGTTGAGGTATTCCTGGGAAAGGCCGCTGGCCGCCTCCAGCCGCAGCCTGTTGGAGCGCGTGTCCAGAAGACGGATCGTGCACCCCTTGACGTCAAGCACCTGTGGCAGCCGGGCAACGATATTGTCCAGCACCGAATCCAGGTCCAGGGTTGAGTTGGCTAGCTGGGACAGCTCCTGTACCTCGCGCAGCATGTCAACCTTGTTTGCCAGCTGAGAGAAAAGGCGGGCGTTGCTGATCGCTACCCCAACCTGCTCTGCCAGGGCGACCGAAAAGTCGATCTCGTCCTCGGTGAAGACCCGATGGGTCCGGGTCAGGAGCCGCATGATCCCGATAATCGCTCCCCGAAACATGATCGGCAGGGTGAGCACCGAGCAGACCCCCTCTTTTTCAGCGGCAGCACGAAACTGGGGTTGGTCCACCTGGCTGATATCCGGGGTCGCCACCGGACGCCCCGCCGAGATCATCGCCATGGTTTCGGCACTGTCCAGGGTCTTGCGTGACAGGTATTCCTGGGAGAGTCCCTCGGCAGCTCCGAGGACAAAGGCATTTTTTTCCTCGTTCATCAGGCGGATGGAGCAGGCGTCGATATCGAGTAAATTCGGCAGGGTGCGGGCAATAGTATCCATCACCTCCTGGTGATCCAGTACCGTGGAGATCATCCGGGTCACCTGCTGGTAAACCCGGAGATACTCTTTGCTGCGATCCGCTCCCTGCATGGTGGCTACTCCTTGCGAATATTGGTTTTAATGAACTTGAGGGGCGGGGTCCCGGTCCACTTGCACGCCAGATTTGGCGGCAGCAGGCTGTTCGTGTTAAATCCCCAGAACTGTGGATATTTTGGATCTCCCTCAAGACCGTAGCGTCCCCCGTAGCCACCGCCTGCCGCCAGGACTCCCTGACGAATATCCCAAGTGACCCTGGCCTTGGTTTTCAGTTCGGCCCAGGGGGAGGAGAGTACAACGGTATCTCCATCTTCTATGCCCAATGCCTTGGCATCCACATAGTTGATCCATACCGGGTTGGTACCGTTGGCCTTCATCAGGGCGATATTGCCATAGGTAGAGGTGTGCTCATGCTCCAGGACCCTGAAGTAACCGAGGATCATCGGGTACTGTTCATCGGGCTGAAGTTCCGGCCAGTCGGCAGACGGCTCCAGGTAGTCGGGCAAACCGTCCACACCCTTTTCCTCGGCCACCGGATTCATGAAATTGTACTTGTCGGTCTTGCTCTTTCCTGATGAGCCATATCCGGCGGGTGGATTGATACTGCCCCAGGCCTTATACTTGTAGAACTCGTGGGCGTCGGTCACATGAAAGCCGGTCTCGCGCAGCTCTTCCAGACTTACCTCCTGATTGCGCAGCTGGTTGCGCAGGTACTCTTCCTCGTCTTTCCAGGGGAAGTACTCGCCAAATCCCAGCCTGCGGGCGAGCTCAGAGAAGATCCACACGACAGGCTTGGACTGGTACAGGGGGGCCACGGCCTTCTCTCCCAGAGAGATAAAACTCTCGTACATCCAGTCAGCCACGACCCGGCTCTGTTCCAGATAGGTGGCATCGGGCAGTACCACATCACACAGCTCAATGGTATTGGTCATAAAGGCATCGATGCCCACCTTGAACTCCATTTTTTCCATGGCCCTGCGCATGGAAGGTTCGGAGCCACTCGACATGACCGGGTTGCCAAAGTAGCAGAGCATCGCCTTGAGGTTGCCGGCATCAACGTCCTGCTCGGTGTAGCCGGGAATCCAGCCGCTCCACAGATGGCTGTGGTTGAGTTTGACCTTGGGGGCATTGTTGGGCGGCTTGGGCTGATCCTCTCCCCAGGGCGAGGCCAGCTTGTACTTGCGCACCAGCTGCGGGCCACCTGGGGCATCAAAGCAACCCATAAGACCATTGAGTGCCTGAATCGCCTGGGTTGCGTGCATGGTGTTGGGTGCCTGGGCCACGCCTGTCCAGCTGGAGGTCCCTGCTGCGGGGGCAGCGGCGGCAAACTCAAGGGCAAGGCGTTCAATGGTGGCGGCAGAGACACCACAAATCGGCTCGGCCCACTGAGGGGTTCGGGCAATACCATCCTCTTCACCCAAGAGCCGTTTTTTGAAGGCCTCAAAACCATAGGTCCAGTTGTCGACAAAGTCGCGGTCATAAAGGCCATCCCTGACGATCACGTGGCACATTGCCATGGCCAGGGCTCCATCGGTTCCCGGCATAATCGGTATCCACTCGGTGGCAATGGCCGCAGATTCAGAACGCCTGGGGTCGACAACAACCAACTTGGCGCCCTCCTTGACTGCCTTCTTCAACAGCCCCAGTTTACGCTGTCCTGCCGAGGTATTGAGCTCGTTGATGCCGAACAGCATGATAAAGCGTGAATTGGCGTAATCAATCCAGGGACGTTTTTCACTGGAGCAGTGCTCGTTGCTCATCCGGGTCGGGTTATCGCACATCTGCCGATGTGTGGTCTTGTGGGGGGTGCCATAGGCGGTCATCACTGCCTCATGACACCAGTTGTTGAAATCGTTGCCCCGATGGAAGGCCACTGTCTGGGGATCAAACGATTTGAGCCGCTTGGCAGTGAGCTCCATGGCCTCTTCCCAGCTGGCTTTACGAAAACGGCCGTTCTCCTTGATGAGCGGGGTTTTGAGGCGATAGGCAGAGTAGGTGTTGTTGTGCGCACTGGCCCCTTTGATGCACAAACGGCCGCCACCCTTGGGGTCGCCTGCCAGCCCCCTACAGCCGGTGATCGTCTCGTCGCTGATGACCACTTCCTGCCCGCAAAGCCCCAGGCAGATGTAACAGTGGGTCTTGACCGTCCGTTTACCAGCGGTTTCGCGAACGCCCTCGACAATCAGCGGCGGGTAGGCGTCCAGATCCAGTTCCTGGATGGCGCTGCCCATCTCCGAAAGGATGAGGCTGTAGCCTTCATCCATGCCCTGTTCGGAGAGGCTGGCAAAGGAGAACATCCGCTCGTTGAACAGGAAGCTCATGGTCAGCTCGGCCAGTCCCTGGTAAAAGAGGTTCCCAGCAGCACTGGTGAGGACCGCACAGAACTCGACGGTCCAGGCCATGAGATGGGTGCGCAGAAACTCAAACTGCCGCGTGTCAGCCTGGCTTTCTCCAGCAGCCGCCGCGGTTGCCAGGTGGCTCATGAAGGCGAGCTCCACAGCGATATGGTCATCAAGGTCGGTAAATGCTTCATTTTTACGGACACCGGCTTCTTTGAAGGCCTTGCGAACCTCCCCCACTGGAGCCTGCATGACCAGCGGCTCGCGCGACACATAGCAAGATTCATAAGGAAAGGCTGGGTTTTTACCTGCGTTCAGAAACAACTCGGCATATTCGCTGCGTAATTCGGCATATACCGCTGCGGAGTCTTCAGCCTTCAGCGCCGCAGCCATCTTGGCCAAACCCGAGCAAAAATCCTGGATGGTACAGCGTTGCTGCAGCCGCTCCATGCTCTCATAAAACTTTCCTTCGCCCATACTACGGACCAGATCAAGATGCAGTTCATCCTGATACAGGACCGACAGCAGTTGGTAAATCCTGGCACGTGCCAGGTGTGTTTCGCGCATATCCATCATGGTTTTTCTCCGTTCCTGTTGCTCATCCTAAGGTACCGTAAAGTGACCAGTCAGGGTTCACACCTGGATGTCACTTTTTTTGACCCGTCCCCTGAGGACCTTGGCCACCTTGTCTTCCAGTTCATCCCGGTCAATGGGTTTAACACAGTACTCCTCTGCGCCGAGGCTCATGGCCTGTCGGGCTGTCTCCACCGTGGGATATCCGGTGAGCATGATCGCCTTTAAGCCTGGCAGCTGCTCTTTGAGGCTGGCCAACACCTCCACTCCGCTCATCTTCTTGAGCTTGATATCAAGAATGGCCAGGTCCACCGGATTTTCCTTAGCAAAAGCTATAGCCTCATCCTCCTCGGTGAAGGTGTGCACGTTGTGCCCTTTTTTCTTGAGAATTTTACCGATGAGCACGGTCGCATCCTGCACATCGTCCAGTGCCAGTATTTCTGCCATAATCTCCTCCTGTTGTTTATTCCTGCAGATCTTGCCTCTGTTGTTTGGTTATTTTCTCGACAGCTGCCATTTCACCCTTGTCGGCTGGCAGATAGATGATAAATCGGGTACCAGCGGCACCTTCGGGTGCATCCTCTCGGGCTGGACTGACGACCTCGATTCGGCCACCATGGTCGCGAATAATGCCGTAGCTCACCGACAAGCCAAGGCCGGTACCCTGGCCCACCGGCTTTGTCGTGAAAAATGGATCAAAAATTTTGGCGCGCACCTCATCGGTAATGCCATGTCCGGTGTCTTCGACTTCTATGCACACACCGCCGTTGTCATCGTGCAGGGCACGAAGTGTCAGCCGGCCTCCTCCCCGCTCTTCCATGGCGTGATGGGCGTTGTTCACCAGGTTGACAAGCACCTGTCTGAGTTTTTCGGGGTCACCGGTAATTGCTGGCAAATCCCCTGCACAGTCACTCACGACCTCAATGTGGCTTAATTTGAGGATGTGTTCGGTGACGGCAACCACATCGCCGATGAGTTCGTTGACATCGAGCTGTTCACGAATACTGCCAGACTGTCGCGAAAATTTGAGGAGATCAGCCACTATCTTGCGGCTGGCCTTGGTCTGGCGTTCGATGACTTTCAGGTTGTCATAGGTTTCCGAATCCTTTGCAAAGTCATCCATCATCAACTGGGCATACCCGAGGATAACCCCCAGAGGTGTATTGATCTCATGGGCGACTCCTGCAGCCATCTGTCCCACTGATGCCATCTTTTCATTGGCAACCATCTGGGCCATCATGGTTTTGACCCGGGTTAGATCCTTGGCGATAGCCTCGGAACCGATAATTTGTCCCTGGTCATTGTAGATGGCTGTTGCGGAAAGCAAGACACTGAGTAATTCTGAACCGTTACGGGAAAACTCCACCTCCATGTCCTTGATGTAGCCGTCTTGGCCAAGCAGCTGTTCGTACACGCGGACCTGCTCGGGAACAGCAAAGATCTTTTCCAGATGCAGGGAGTCTCCGGCAGTATAGCCCAACAGCTCAAGGCCTGAGCCGTTGATATCCACCACCTGATGGGTTGCATCGGTAAAGAACACCACGTCTTTAGAGGCGGAGTAGAGGTGGCGAAACTTCTTCTCTGATGACGACAGCTCTGCGGTTCGTTCCTCTACCTTCTGCTCCAGGGTCTGGTTCAACTCACGGAGCTGGGTGGCGACATTGGCCAGATCCTCATTGGCATTTTTCAGCTTGTCCGCTTCATGCTCAATGGCCTCGTAGGCTTGAACACCCTTGTGATAAAAGATCATTACCGCAGCAACCGAGATCATGCAGAGTGTGTTGAAGCCACCCGAGTACGCGGAGATGGCCTTCCAGGTCTCACCCATCCCGGCAATCAGCAGGAAGTGCTTGACCAGATGGCCAGCTGCCCGGGAAATGCTGAAGGCGGCGATGGCAATGGTAACATAGAAGAGGTAACTCCAGAGAAAGTTTTCCGGTTGCCGACGAGTCAGCAGATACCCACAGCGAAGTGACAGAAAGGCAAAAAGGATATTGGCGGCTGATCCGATAATATCCACCAGGAGGGTAGGCAAAAGACTCAGGCCGTTCATTGCCCATCCTTTTGTTCATCGGCCAGAGCTGTGGTGTAGAAAAAGCGCATGGCCAGGTAGAGAAAAAAGAGTGCCGGCACCATCACCAGATGATCCAGGGTGGTCAGCAGATAGAGTAGTTTTGCAAAACTTAAGGGTTCACTAATGTAAGAGGCAAGGTATCCACCACTGCGGTCCACCGCACCGTCGCCCATGAGCATTCCCATGAAATGGCCGGTAAAGGCGATGGCGTTCCAGAGCATCAGTAACAGACAGAAACGCTGCAGGTAGGCCCAGCCTTTACCGACAAAACCGCTGCGCCGGATGTCCCAGAACAGGTAGCCCAGCGCAGCAATGTACTGCAAATGCGCTAACTGGTGCACCACCATGCCTTCGGGCTCGCCGTGGTTCTGCAGGGCCCAGGCGTCAAAGGGCAACAGCAGCGTCAGCACTACCCAGCCGACCACCCTTGTCATACCGAGCACCGATACCTTGCAGCCTCATGTGCAACAAAATTACTGCGCACTGTCCCTGTCGTACACCTGCCCATTTTTTCCCTCCTGCCACCAGCCCTTCAAAAAATCAGGATAGCAGAGCTAATTGTTCGAATACTCTCATTCACCCGCAGGGCCTGCGAATATGCTACCTAATTGCAGGATCGGGACCAATTGGGAAGCAATAATGATATTGTTTGGGAATGACTGTTTACCGACTTGATAAAAAAGAAAAAATTACAGATACCCTGTGATTCTCCAATGCTGAAGACTCATCAACGGAAGAGATACCTCCCGGGAAAGTGCAATAAAAAAAATGCAGGCGCACCTTTTTTATTGCACTTTTTTTTCTGCTGTCACCTGGTGACGACGAAGGAGGCGCTGGAGGGCCTGCCGCTCCATGCCACAATCACGGGCTGCCTGTGAGATATTTCCCCCGGATCGCTGCAATGCCTCCCTAAGATAGTTACGGGTGAATTCTCCAAGGACCTGCTCCTTGGCTTCGCGGTAGCTCAACTGCAGGAGGTTGGCGATTCCAGAGACTATCTGGTTTTTCTGCATCGCCGGTGTCTCCACAGCGAGATCATCAGGGCTGATCTGGTTGTGGTTGGCCAGGAGGACCGCCCGGTTGATGGTGTTTTGCAGTTCACGGACATTGCCCTGCCATCGGCGTCCCACCATGTACTGCAGCGCCTCTGGAGAAAAAGTGGCATGGGGGCGCTGATGTTCAACCCGGTACCTGGCAAGGAAATGTTGAGCCAGCAGGGGAATATCCTGCCAGATCTCCGAGAGTGACGGGCAGGTCACGGTGACCACGTTCAAGCGGTAAAAAAGATCTTTGCGGAACTCACCGCGCCGAATTTTTGCCTCCAGATCCTGGTTGGTGGAGGCAATCACGCGGACATCCACCTTCATGGTTCTGGTCTGTCCCAGCGGCTGCACCTCTTTTTCCTGGAGAACCCGCAGTAGTTTGGTCTGGATAGATACTGGAATATCAGCGACTTCATCCAGCAGGAGGGTTGAACCATCCGCCTCGACAAAAAGGCCTTTTTTATCGTGGTTTGCTCCGGTAAACGCTCCCCGGCGAAAGCCGAACAGCTCGCTTTCAAGGATCTGCTCCGGCAGGGCTGGGCAGTTGACGGTAATCATGGGTTTATCACTGCGGTCGGACAGGTTATGCAGAGCCCTGGCTGCGAGCTCTTTCCCGGTTCCCGACTCGCCACGGATGAGCACGGTGGTGCTGGAAGAGGCAATCCGCCGCAACAGATCCTGCATTTCCCGGAGCCGTGGAGAGCGGCCAACAAAGCCACAGAACCGGGCCTCGCCGAGACGGTGCTGGAGGTCACGATTCTCCCGTAACAGGGAGGTTCGCTCTATGGCACGGCGGACTACGCTGATGAGGCGTTCGTTGTCAAAAGGTTTTTCGATAAAGTCATAGACGCCCTGTTTCAGTGCCTGTACTGCCATTTCAACCGTACCGAACCCAGACATGATAACTGTTGTCAAGGTCGAATCAAGTTCTTGGATGCGCTCCAGGAATTCCAGCCCATCCATGCCGGGCATCTTGATGTCGGTAAGCACTGCCTCGGGCAACTCGCCTTTACCGTGTGCCAGGAGCTCCAGGGCAGCATTGGCAGATTCGGCAGTACAGACAGCAAGACCTGCCTTACGGCTGAGCAATCTGGCCAGCATACGCAGGAGGTCAGGCTCATCATCAACAATCAGGATGCTGCCCAGCTCAGCATGACCCATTCCCTGTTTTCCTGCCAAGTTTTCCTGTGGTTCGAGACGGTTCGTCATTACGCTGAGTTTAGGCAAGACCTTGTCCGTGAACCTGGGTTTCTCAAGTTTCTTTTCCCCAAGGTTGTGGATTTGGTGCTTTCTTGCTTCAAAAAACTGCTCATAGATCTTCCTGTATGCCGCATGGAAGGGGTGAAAAAAGAAGGGGCAACAAGACCACAACGCTGTATAATGACCCTTGTTTCAAGACGATAACAAGCACACACAATGCGACCTTATGTCGCCAGAGTGTACAAGAAAGTATGCTACGTTTCAAGCCTCAGGCGGAGTAAGATGGGTAACCACACAACATTCCTCGATTTTCGGGGAATGTTGTGTGTACTTGAAGATACAACTACCCTGTGCTATTATATAGCAAATACTTGCTGCTTGTAGGTTTTGCTATTGTAGTTAACAGGCTATAATCGTCTTTTGGCTTCCCTTTTTTTTCTGGGTATTAAATCAAGATGTAACTACGGGCGATCAATATGAGAACAAGTATCTCCTTCCTTTTTATTTCCTTTTTTTTCATCAGCGGTAATTTTACCAACACGCAGGCCAGTACCATTTATACCTACGATGAGTTTAACCGGCTGGAGCATGTTTATTATGATTCAGGAGTAGCCATTAGTTACGACTATGATGTGACAGGCAATATTATCGCTATCAATCAAGGTGTCACGGGGCCTCCTGATGCCCCTGTCATCACTGAAATTATAGCTGGATCAGGTAGTGTCACCGTGTATTTCTCTCCACCCGGAAACAACGGGGGGGCAGCCATAGCCTTATATACGGTTACCTGTACAACTCCAGAGCAACCCGCCCAGACAATCACAGGAGACTCCTCTCCTCTTGCGATTACGGGTCTGATTAATGATGTTCCCTACGAATGTACTGTGACCGCGACAAACGAGGCAGGATTCACCAGCAATGCCTCTGCAGCTGTTGTAGTAACCCCTCAAAAAAATGGGTTATTTTTTCCGGTTAAAACTCCTGATGGAACAATAATTATTGTTACTCCACTGGGCTTATAAAACTTGTTTCGGGCACCTTTTACGTTAATTCTCTCTTCCAGATTGAAAGGATCGATTGCAAAGCCCACGGAGCAAGATCTATCTTTGATTACTTTTATTACGCTCAACAGGCGAAATGGTGGCAGAGATGAGACAATACAACAGCTTGCAGTACAGAAGGGGCTGCCTTCTACTTTTCTCCCTCGTTTTTACCCTGATTTTTTCAGAGGCAGGCTTCGCCTATCCCGAGAATCAGCTGTACTGGGTGGTAGAAGAGTATCCAACTGATTTTTTTCTTTATGAAACCAGTACCACCTACAATGGAGCTGAAGATGCAATAAAGCATGCCTGTAGCGAGTCTCCCGGTAGCGGCACTTACTCCGGAAGTATCAGGATTTTGACCTCCTCGAATAATTTTCCCGCAGAAAAAGCAGGTTATTGCCAAATCACCAGCCTGGGTGTTGGACCCTTTGATGGGAACCTCTATTACGCCTATTTGTATTGTAATGGAGAAAAACGCGAACAGATGGATGACAGCGACTGTCTCCCACCTCCGCCACCTTTCACCCCCAACCGGAACCTTGGCCCTCCCCCTGACCCAGCCTGTCCTTAGAGGTGCGGCGGCACTGTGACCTAAAGAATGGCACAGCAACAACCATACTCTGACCTGAAGGTACATCTATGAAAGCATATCAAACTGTTACTTACACCTGGAAGGTCATTTTTGGAGGAATCTTTCTTGTCAGTAGCCTGTCGGTACCCTCGGTAAACGCCGGTCTTATCTCGTCGCAGCCATATATTATCAACCATGGGGTTAATTTCGCGACAGGTAACAAATACGTTCAGGAAGAAGACATCAGATTGAATGGATTGCCGGAGACGTTAACGTTCATACGGACTTATAACAGCCAGGCAACGCAGGATGGTCTGTTGGGTTACGGATGGTCCAGCCCGCTTACTGAGCAACTGATTGATAATACCACACAGATCACCCTGATACAGGGTGATGGCCGTCATGTGCAGTATACGGATAATGGTCAAGGCATCTTTTACACTACCCTGGGGAAAGAGGAGAAGATCGTTCGTGAAGCTAACGGGTTTACCCGAACAACCTCAACGCAGACCGTTTATACGTATGATGCACAGGGACGCTTCATCAAAGAAAGCTCTCCCAACAACATCGAACGGGTCTACAGCTACAGTAACGACCAGGTAAACACCATCTCCGATACATTTGGCCGTAGCCTTTCTTTTTCCTACACCGATGGCAAACTCTCCAGCTTGGCAACCCCCGCAGGTACTTTTACCTACAGTTATGACAATAACGGCAACTTGACCGGGGTTACACGTCCAGACGGAAAAATGAGGACATATCTTTATGAAGATCCCAACGATATTCATAATCTTACCGGCATAGTTGATGAAACGAATATCCGTGTTCAAACAGTCGGTTATGATACAGAAGACCGGGTGACAACCTCATCGCTTACGGACGGAGCTGAGGCAATCACCATCGGTTATCCCGGAGCTAAAACCCGTACAGTGACCGATAGCCAGGGTACGGTCTCTACCTATCAACTCAACGCCACAGAGGGTGTTGGCCGCGTTGCATCCTTGACAGGCCCAGGATGTCCTTCCTGCAATCCCTCTGGAAATTTTACCTATACATACAATAGTCGGCAGCAAATAACCTCTGTGACCGATGCAAAGGGAACGGTTACCACCTTTACCTATGACAGCGCTGGCAATAAGGTAAGTCGCACTGAAGCCAGTGGAACCACACTGGCTAGAACGACGACCTATTCGTATACCGCAAAACATGAACTTTCCGGAGTCACTGTTTCTTCGGTTGCCAACCCAGGGCAGCACACGGATATCTCAAAGACCTATGACAGTCACGGCAACCTGCTTACACAGACCCACAGTGGATATGTTGGCACCATCGCCCTTTCATCGACAACCACCTATACCTATAACAACTTCGGACAGCTTAGCTCCATCGACGGCCCTCGCACCGACGTCAATGACGAACAGACCTTTTCCTATTATCCCAACGATGCCTCTCAAGGCAACAATCGTGGGCAGTTGCAGAGCATGACAAATGGCCTTGGGCAGAGCATCACTTACAGCGACTATACCGTCCTGGGAAAACCCGGGACGATTACCGATCAGAATGGTGTTGCCCATCAGATGACATATGATCCCGACGGTAATTTGCACACCAGCACAACAGGCAATTTAACCACTACATATACCTATGACGAGGCTGGCCGCCTGAAAAAAATAACCCGTCCCGGAGGGAAGAGCGTCCAGTATTCGTATTCAGCAAACCAAATTGAAAGTGTCGTCGATAATCTTGGGAATACAATAACGTACAGCTATGACGCTCGGGGTAACCTTACCGAAACAACAATTTACGACCCTGACAACACACCGGTCTATACCCTGACCCGCACCTATGACGCTCGGGGCAATCTTACTAAAATCACCTACCCGGATACTGCAGAAGCGAGCTACCAGTATGACCCTGTTCACAATGTCATAAAAAGTATTGCCCCTGGAGGTCTTGATCAGGAATTCGCCTATGACGTCCTCAACCGCCAGATAGAAGAGAAGATGTCCGGTGTTATAATAGCATCCAGAGCCTATGATCTTCACGATAACCTGACCAACGTAACCGATGGCCGTAATCATACCACCACCTCTGCCTATGATGATTTTGGCCATGTTGTGCAACAGTCCTCTCCGGACAGTGGCTCCAGTACCCTGGTCTATGATGCCGTTGGCAATCTTACCAGTCAGACAGATGGCAAAGGCCAGGCACTCACCTTCACCTACGATGCCTTGAACCGTTTGATCAGTCAAGATTCAGCGGGAGCAGCCCGAGAGGTTGTCTTTACCTACGATCAAGCAACCGTTGGTAGGTTAACCTCCATCCAAGAAGAAAACGGGGAGCGGACTTTTGTCTATGATACACTCGGAAGGCTGGTTACAGAAACCCGTACCCTGGACGGGATTTCCTCTGCGATAACCTACACGTATGACAGTACCACCGGTGACTTGGCGTCGATAACCTATCCAAGCGGTCGGGTGCTGGGATTCAGCCGAAACACTGCTGGACAGGTTACCGCGCTTACCCTTGATGGAACTCCGCTTGTCAGCAATATTGAATATCTTCCTTTTGGCCCTGTTAAGAGTGCCCAACTGGGTAGTGTATCTCTCCTGCGGAGCTATGACCAGCGTTACCAGGTGAGCCGTATTCAGGCCGGGACCTTTGATGTCACCTATGAGAGAAATCCTGCGGGAAAGGTCATTGAAACGATAAACGCTGCTTCGCCACAAGATGTCAACATTGCTGCAACATAACATCTGCCGGTGACTTGACCTTCACGTGGGATGGATTGAATCGTCTTGTAAGAGTCGATGAAGAAGGGACAGAAGTTGTCAGTTATCGTTATGACAGCCAGAACAGACGTATCAGCAAAAGTACTGGAGGCACGGTCATACAGTATCGGTATGATACTGAAGGCCGGTTGCTTGCAGAAACCCTTGGCAATGGGACTCCGCTTCGGGACTATTTTTATCTCAACGGTGAGCCTGTTGCCCTGCGGGAATATGGAAACAATCCTGGGATCTACTATTATATCAACGATCAACTCGGCACACCTCAACAGCTTATCTCCGAAACCGGAACAGTCGTCTGGCAAGCAGCCTATTTCCCCTTTGGCAAGGCACAGGTACAGATAAATACAGTTACGAATAATTTTCGTTTTCCGGGCCAGTACTGAGAACAATCCTATCAATTATTTTGATCCGTTTGGGCTCTGTAGAAAAAAAGAAGAATCCTTCTTTGGTTGTTTAGATCGGCACGCTAAAGATGTATTTGGTACATTCATCGATATCACTGATAATTTAGGATATTACGGTTTAACCAATGCTGCTATTGGGGTGGGCGGCTCAGCACTTGCTTCAGCTGGAGAGTATTTGGCAAGAGAAGGTATTAAAGATGCAAACCTTGCTGGCGCAAGAACGACAGGAAATATTTTAAAAAAATTAGCAGCATCATCTGCTGGAGCAAAAACGGCTGCGAGAATTGGCGTTCTCAAAACAACTCTTGGCGTTGTGTCAAAAGTAAGTGGTGCGGTTGGTGCTTCAGCAACATTGGGCTCTGTGGGTTTAAGAGCTGTTTTTATTGGTGACTGTCGTGAAGCGTGTGATGATTGTTCGCAATAATACGAAGGAGCAAAATCTGTGAGGTTTGATTCACGTTGGAACTCGAAGAGCAGACCTGTTTTTCGAATGGTTGCTTTTTTACTCAGCTTAGTATCAATACCTATGGGCATACTGGCGTTAGTAGAAAAATTTGGTTCTGATCCGATTGAATTTGATTCTACATTTAAGTTTGGTATAGCCGCATTAGGATGGGGGATAATTTTTTTGATTATTGCTATTCGAGGAAGAATATTTAAGAAAAATTTTTAGTCCAATTTAGGAAGATATGAGTTTATCATACTCTGCGTGGGTTCCGATCCAAAACCAGATGAGCCCCTCGTTTATCTCTACGGCCAGTGCCCGGTACTTAATGCCGACTCTCACGGACCAAAACCGACCAACCTTTTTGAGGTGCAGCGAAGGGTGATTTGAGTCTTCTTTCAGAAGTTTGAAGTTTTTTGTTACGAACTATTTTCCCATCGTAATTTTTACCAAATTAATCATCGTAAGATTTTGGCTGTTTTCCCAGGTTACTGTCGTAATCAGGGGAGGTTTGC
>PDWJ01001648.1_pt1 | contig 34343 bp, 34 predicted proteins | sample 1430881 | NCBI WGS metagenome assembly PDWJ01 (sample SAMN01162460, study PRJNA174530) | Oral metagenome, whole genome shotgun sequencing project. | biome: Marine environment; feature: Marine mammal; material: Swab sample of the gingival sulcus; isolation source: swab sample of gingival sulcus...
ACACCCGTACCCATCCCGAACACGGAAGTTAAGACTGACATCGCCGATGGTACTGCATGGTAGACTGTGTGGGAGAGTAGGACGCTGCCGGATTTTTTTATAATAAAGCCTCCGTAACTAATACTTACGGAGGCTTTTTTTTTGGGAGTAAAAATGGAATTGCCGCACATTTTTGGGGAAAGGTTTCCCTGAACCAGTGAATTCCCAAAAACAGCGATTAAAAAAACTACAGCATAAAAAAAACTAGTTTTGGTAGCCTAAAATTGACCCACCCAAAGCAGACTTTCTGATAATCTGAAAATATACAAAAACCAGATATCAGGAGAGAGGAGATGATAACCGTGGATCAATATGAATACATAAGAACAGCCTATAGAAGCTATGATAAAAAAATCAGGGAAATTGCAAAAAAAAACATGGCATAGAGTTCGCTATTGGTGGGCATCTGGATAGTGCAGTCAAATCTGCAATTAACCAGATAAAAGATGGAGATTGGCAGCCTTACAGCAACTGCGGTACTGGTGAGCTTATTGCCACAACAGTTCATTGTATGGAGAAAACGGACAAGGCCTTTACGCTGATAGTCTTGAAACGTCCGGTCCAAAGATAGCTTTTTACCGATGAAGATGACGCACAAACAGCCGAGGGGTATAGGGTCATTGCCACTAACAAAACAGGAAATCCAGCAGACATTCTTACATGGTACAATCAAAGGGGTGATACCAGCGAAAACAGAATAAAGGAACTCAAAAAGGGCTTTGGCATGGAGCGTATGCCGTGCACCGATTTTGGGAATTATTTTTAATTGACATGGAGTGTCTTGTATGGTAATAAAAATTGTAAAGTAAAAATTAAAATAAATTTTAGAAGGTTATCTGATTAGAGATGATTAACAAAATTAAGTATCAAGTATCAAGTATCAAGTATCAAGTATCAAGTATCAAGTATCAAGTATCAAGTATCAAGTAGTAATATTATTAATTTTTGTCAGTTTGGTCATTGCTGAGTTTGGCAGGCCTGGCTGTTGTATATGGAATTGACAATCAGAGGGATCATCCTGTTTTTACAGGGTGATCCTTTTTTTATAAATAGGGAAAATTCATAGATAAAGTATATTATTAATAGAATGGTTGGAGAAAAAAACTTAAAACAGGAGGAAGTATGAAAAAAAGAGAGTGGATTTTGTTTTTCGTGGTATTGGTAACATTGATTTTTATTGTGTCTGGAGTGCAGGCAAAAGAGTACACCAACTCTATTGGGATGAAGTTTGTGAATATTCCGGCTGGCAGTTTTTATATGGGAAGCTGTAAAATGAGTGGGGCACAAAAGAAGGAAAATGAAAAACGGAAGTTCATGGGCCTGCCCCCCAAAAAGGCCGCCTGCCCTTCCGGTGCCGGAGCAGACAACGATGCGTTTGATAATGAAACACCCCAGCACCTGGTAAAAATCAGCAAGTCTTTTCAGTTGGGGAAATATGAAGTAACCCTTGGTCAGTTCAAGAAATTCATTGCAGGAGCAGAACGGGGAGACCTTTTGACCGATGATTTTATGCAATATAATAGCCATGGGAATAATGCGGCTGTGTGCCATGTGTCCTGGAATGATGCCCAGGCATTTGTCCGGTGGCTGAACAAAAAGGAAGGGGGAAATCATTATCGTCTGCCCACGGAAGCCGAGTGGGAATATGCTGTCCGTGCCGGCACCAAAACCCGGTATTTTTGGGGAAATAGTGCGGGTTCTGCCGGTTCCTATGCCTGGTATTATAAAAATGCGGGTGATGTTGGTGCAAAATATGCCCATGCTGTGGGACAAAAAAAGCCCAATCCCTGGGGGCTGTATGATATGGCCGGTAATGTGTGGGAATGGTGTCAGGACTGGTATGGAGAAAATTATTATGGGAACAGTCCTTCTGTTAATCCTGGTGGGCCGTCATCGGGCCGAAACCGTGTGAACCGCGGTGGCGGCTGGTTCCTCAATGCGAGGAACCTGCGGTCGGCCAACCGCGACGACTACTCGCCCGGCGACCGCTACTACAACATCGGGTTCCGCCTTATGAGGATGCCTTAGTATTCCTTTGCTCTTTTACCCTTTTACCCTTTGGGGTTTAGGATTGTATCAGAAGTGAATTATCCCGGATCTTGTATGGAGCAGAGCGGTTGTGAGTCCGGGGCTGGCATGCGGCTGAAAGACGCCGCTGCCAGCCCCGGACTCACAACCGCCGAAAAAAATAAGGAAAAAACCATGTTGATTCGAGTCCTGACTCTGCGTTTCAGTCCGCTTTTTGACGGGTTCGACGATACGCAGCTGACAGAATTTATTAAGGATAAGTCAGTTGTTTCCTTGCGGGAGTATTTTTTTATCCGCAATGAAATTCCTTATCTTGCAGTGGTGGTTCTGTATGAACCTGTAAAACAAACAGAATCAGTACAAGCAAAAAAGGGAAAAGAGTTTACTGAAAACAAACGGGATGAATCCTGGCGTTCCCTGCTCACATATGAACAAATGCCCATGTTTGATACTTTGCGAAGCTGGCGGTCGGAACGCTGCAAACAGGAAGGCGTTCCACCCTATGTTATTTGCAATAATAAACAATTGGCCAGAATTGTAAATTCTTCTCCCCAGTCCCTGGCCGCACTTTTGAAAATAGAGGGCATTGGTAAAGGCAAGGTAGAAAAATATGGAGATGAAATCATTGAAATTTTACAGAGAAACATAAAACATGAACAACTCGCCTTTAATCAGCAGGAAAAACAATGACCTTCCGGTTTTTGTCAAATGGCTGGAGTTTCTGGAATGGCTGCTGCCGGTCACGGAAAAGTTTCCCAAACGTGTCCGGTTTACCTTTGCTGACCGCATAAATAACCTGTGTCTTGATGTGGCGGAAAACCTGGTGGAAGCCAGGTACACAAAAAACAAAGCCCAAATATTACAAACTACAAATCTTCAACTGGAAAAGCTCAGGGTGTTGTTAAGGTTGTCCCAAAGGATGTACTATCTGAGTTATCAGCGATATGAATTTTCAGCAAAGGCCATTAATGAAGTCGGCAGAATGCTGGGCGGATGGAAAAGGCAGCAGAATCCATGAAACGGGTTGGATATTTGTTTGATGAAATTATCAGTTTCCAGAATTTGCACCGGGCAGCCCTTCAGGCCGCAGCCGGGAAAAAAAAGCAAATACGAGTGGCCCATTTTCTGTTTCATCTGGAAAATGAGTTGATTTGCCTGCAACAAGAACTGGAACAAGGGATTTGGCAACCCAGCGGGTTTCGGGTGTTTGAAATTCGTGATCCAAAACCAAGAAGGATTTGTGCTGCTGATTTTCGCGACAGGGTGGTTCATCATGCCCTGTGCCATGTGCTGGAACCTTTTTTTGACAAACGAATGATTTTTGATTCCTGGGCCTGCCGGAAAAACAAGGGATCCCATGGGGCAGTTAAAAGGGCCCAAAACTTTTCCCGCCGAAATGGATATTTTCTCAAGTGTGACATCAGACGGTATTTTGACAGCGTGGATCACGGAGTATTGAAACAATTATTGCGACGTATTCTAAAGGATGCAAGATTGCTTAATCTTCTGGATATAATTATTGATCATCCCCTGCCCGGAATGCAGGAGGGAAAGGGGCTGCCCATTGGAAATCTGACCAGCCAGTATTTTGCCAATCTGTATCTTGGGGAACTGGATCACCAGATAAAAGATGTTTTGGGATGTAAATTCTATCTGCGGTATATGGATGATATGCTGTTTTTTTCTGATATCAAAAAAACATTGCATGGAGTGCTTGATATGATGGAACATTTTATTGATTCTCGGCTTTATTTGCGATTGAAGACATCTGCAACCCAAATGGCACCTGTGTCAGAAGGTATTCCATTTTTGGGATTCCGGATTTTTCCGGGAATGATACGGCTGCAGCGGAAAAGTCTGCAACGATTCCGGAAACGATTGCGAAATATGGAATCTGACTTTGTGAACGGAGAGATCAGTGTGGAAGAATTGAGTGCATCGATACAAAGCATGATTGCACATATGTCCCATGCCAATACGCAAAGGATGCGCCAGCCATTTCTGGACACATCCCTTGCCTTAGGCTGACAGGCTATTGGGCCGAAACCGTGTGAAACGCGGTGGCAGCTGGAACAACAATGCGAGGAACCTGCGGTCGGCCAACCGCAACAACAACTCGCCCGGCAACCGCAACAACAACATCGGGTTCCGCCTTATTGAGTACATGTCATTGCCAGGTAAGATATATTTACGGATGTATTTTCAGTGCATAAGGCTTGTCCAGCCCTGTCAGTCCTGTGTTTGTTCATCCATTGCCTGTGTTCCATGATTTGTTCTGCAATGGATGGACAAAACAAATATATATGTCCCCATGCGGTTGGTAGGCCATGTCCAATGGCTCGAAAAACGTATGTTATTTTAACTTATTTATAACAGGAGGAAAATATGAAAAAAATGCTATTTGCAGGAGTGATACTGGCCGGGGGGATTTGCGTTTCCCAGGCCGTTGCCTGCGGGATTCAGGGAAGAGCCGTAAATTCTGATGGTTCCAAGATTGACGGCACCGCCACCATATCCACCAGCTGGAACAGCAAAAAGGCATACCCGAAAGATGGCAGGTATGTGCTGGAGATGGGCAACAATGTGTGCGGAGAAACCATTACCGTGTATATTGATGGTAATCAGGGAAAGAAGGTTAAAGTCAAGGGAATGACCACGGTGAATTTTGTAAGACGATAAGCAGCCATGTCCTGGTTCCTGATGATTGGCTTTTCCGTAAAAAGGCCAGGATGTTATATCAATTATATTAAACAGATCAACTAGACAGGGGGAAAAACACAATGAAAAAACTTTTTATCACAGGTGCCGTTATTTTTGTTTTTGCTGTTGTGGCATTTGCCGCCAGCAAGTATGAGTGCTACCGGTATGTGAATGGACATCCCACAGGCGGATGGATCAAGGTGACGGCTGATTCCAGGAAAGAAGCAGAAGCAAAAGCATATGTGCGTTTTAAGGAACTGGGCGGCAAAATTGATTATTGTAAATGTCACTAGTGTCAAGTCAAGTTCAAACTAACGCATGATGATTTGATTTTATAAAAAAATAACCGCAGATTACATGGGATCTTGTAATTGTTTCAAGCATGACGCGACACTAGTACTCTGTAAATCTTAAAATAACGCAATAATTATGATATATTTCCTTGATTAATGCCCTCATAAAGGAGCGACAAGACTGACATCGCCGATGGTACTGCATGGTAGACTGTGTGGGAGAGCAGGACTCTGCCGGATTGTTTTTATATAAGCCTTCGTAAGTTTTTACTTACGGAGGCTTTTTTTTTGGGAAGTTGAAAGAAATAAAAATTGACAAAAAATGGTTGTTACTTTATTTTTATTGCAAACATTGTTTACAATAAAAATATTTATCTGGAGGGTATTTTATGAAAAGAGCACTTTTTTTATTTTTTTCGTTTTTTGTTTTAATTTTAAATCAAAATATCAACGCTGATGATGGTACAAAATATCCAATAGTCCTTGCTCATGGTATGGGAGCAAGTGCTGAAATACTTGGTATAATGGATTATTGGTGGGGTATTGATGACGCATTAAAGGCAAATGGTTTTGAAGTTTACAAAACTTCTGTGAATGGTATGGACGGTACAGTTGAAAAGGCTGAGGCTTTTAAGGAGCAATTTTTAGATATTCTTGCCCAATCAGGTAAAGAGAAACTTAATATAATTGGTCATTCCCATGGTACTATATATACAAGGTATGCAATTACAAATCTTGGGCTTGCCCCATATGTGGCAAGTCATACAAGTATTGCAGGCCCTCACAGGGGAAGCTCCATTGCTGATATTTTAATAAACACAATTCCTGACTGGTTTATGCCCTTTGTGGGAAATTCTTTTAATTTCATATATGCATGGGTTTTTGGAGATAATGATCCTGATTCAATTCAAAATACTCTGGATCTTACAACAAATTACATGACAGAGGTTTTTAATCCCAATACTCCAGATATGGAAAATGTCTATTACCAAAGCTGGGCTGCCAAAGCCAAATGGGGTTGCCCGAGTGTATTGCTTGAAGGTACATGGCTTATTATGCTTGCCAAAGAAGGTGCCAATGATGGTCTTGTTGGAGTTGAAAGTGCAAAGTGGGGTAATTTTAGAGGGGTTAAATACGGTGCATGGTATAGTGCCGGTGTAGATCATCTTAATATAATCGATCAATTTTTTGGAATTACTCCAGGATTTGATGCCCCGGGTTTTTTCCTTGATATAGCATATGATCTCAAAGACAGAGGTTATTGATAAATTTTTTTTGGGAGGTTTTATTTAAGCCTCCCTGTAAAAAAATATAATAAAATTAAAATTTTTTGATATCTTTCATTTTTAATAAAAATCATTGTTTAATTTTTTTGGAAAATATGTATGAGTCCTGCAAAAATTTTGTTTTTTATTTTTTTTGTTATGATAGCAGTTCTTTTTGGTTTTTTTGCAAATCATTCAATAAGAATTTCCGTTAATCCTGAAAAAAATATTTTAAAATCAGAAAAAGTAAATAATCTTGTAAGATTTGAAAATTCTTCTCCAATTAATTTTTATGCACAATCTGCCGAGAGCCATAAAAAAATTAAAAGTGAAGGGAAAAAAGATTTTGGAGATCCTGAACCAAGGCTTCTTGAAATTTTTAATAAAGAATCTGATATTTTGTCTTTTTTCAAAAAAACTGTTTCCAGATTCAGAAATTTTTCAGATACGGCAGCTCATCTTGAGCAGGTAAAAGAATATTTTAAGAAAATATTTAAAGCAGAGGATGCGGATTTTGTATTTGAGCTTTACAATAGATATTTAACTTGCAGTGAAAATCTTTCCTATGTCTTTAAATCAAGGTCTTACCCTGATACTCAGGAAGAAATAATTGAAACCATTGATTTTGTTTCTGAATTCAGAAAGGATTATCTTGGAGAAGAGCTGTATAATATTTTGTATAAAGACAGTGCTGCTCAAAAAAAATATATGGTTAAAAAAAAATATATTTTAAAAAATAAAAATTTTTATTCATGGGAAAAAAAAAGAATGCTTGAAGACTTGAACAGTCTTAATGGTAAAAATCAATTTTCACTAAAATCTCAGAGTCCATATGAAAAATATATGGATGAATTGCAATTAAATTCAAAGGATTTCAGCGAGCTTAGTGAGAAAGAGGTTTTAGCTAGAAAAAAAGAATTAAAGGAAAAATTTTTTTCAGGAGAAACTCTTAAGAGGATGAAATCTTTTGAAGATGAAGCTATTGAATACAAAAGAAAGGTTGCACTTTTTGAGGCTCGTAAAAAAGAAATTCTTGATAATGCGGCTCTATCAGAAGATGAAAAAAATGAAAAAATCAAATATCTGAAAGACCGTATTTTTTCCGTATCAGATGCAGAAAGATATTCAAGAATTGAAGCTATTAATAAAAAAAGAGAGAAACTTTTAAAAGAATATGGATTTAATCATAATAATAAATAAAATATAGATCATAAGTTACCTTATTTCCTGCCATAAAAAAATATTTGAACCAGCCTTAAACTTTTTATTTGTAAAAAATTCGGTTTTTTTGATTCATGTCAAATAAATTCTAACCAGTATATGAAATTCTCTAATAAAAGAGTTTAACAGCTTAAAAGTTTTAAAAATTACAGATTAAAAAAGGGAGATCAAATATGTTTTGTTTTCAATGTCAGGAAACCGCAAAGAACCAAGGATGTACTAAAATAGGTGTATGCGGTAAAAAAAATAATTTGTCAAATGCCCAGGATTTGTTGATTCATGCTATAAGAGGACTTTGTGTGCATGCTTCAAAAGCAGGCATTAAAGGTGTGGAGCTTGAAGATACAGCCTTTTTTGCAGCAAGGGGAATGTTTGCAACAATAACTAATGCCAATTTTGATGAAGAAAAAATAAATTCTTTAATTAAAGAGGCTCTGGCTAGAAGGGATAAACTTGCTCTTAAATCATGTCTTTCAGAAAATCTTCCTGATTGTGCTGTCTTTTCCGAGGTAGATAGTGAAAAAGCAGCCAAGGTTGGTATTTTAATGGAAGAAAATCCAGATATAAGATCCCTTAAAGAAACTATTACAATAGGATTAAAGGGTCTTTGTGCCTATTATGATCATGGCTGTGTTCTTGGTTATTATGATGAAGAAATAGCCGGATTTATTATTGATTGTCTTGCTGCAACATCATTGGAAAAAAATGGTGATGAGCTTTTGCAATGGCTGCTTAAAACAGGTGAGTTTGCTGTTAAAACTATGGCTTTTCTTGATAAAGCAAACACCGAAACCTATGGTAACCCGGAAATTACAGAAGTAAATATCGGTGTTGGTTCAAACCCTGGTATATTGATAAGCGGACATGATTTGAGAGATATGGAAAATCTTTTGAAGCAGACAGAAGGAACAGGAGTTGATGTATATACACATGGGGAAATGCTTCCAGCACATTATTATCCAGCATTTAAAAAATATGATCACTTTATAGGTAATTACGGTAATGCATGGTGGAAGCAAAATGAGGAATTTGAGTCTTTTAATGGTGCCATTCTAATGACAACAAATTGTATAGTGCCTGTAAGAAAATCCTATCAGGACAGAATTTTCACTACGGGAATGTCTGGATATCCCGGGCTTACTCATATTGAACAGCCCGAGACAGGTGAAAAGGATTTTTCCCAGGTAATTGAATGTGCAAAAAAATGTAAGCCCCCAGTTGAAATAGAAAGGGGCACAATAACAGGAGGATTTGGTCATCACCAGACTCTTGCTCTTGCTGATAAGATTGTTGAAGCTGTAAAATCGGGTGCTTTAAAGAAATTTGTTGTGATGGCAGGTTGTGATGGACGGATGAATTCAAGAAAATATTTTACTGATATGGCCGAATCTCTCCCTGATGATGCTGTAATTCTTACTGCAGGATGTGCAAAATATAGATATAATAAACTGAATCTTGGGGATATAGGCGGTATTCCACGAGTGCTTGATGCCGGTCAATGTAATGATTCATATTCTCTTGCAGTTATAGCACTTAAATTGAAAGAGGTTTTTGGGGCAGAGGATATAAATGATCTTCCTATAGATTTTGCTATTGGATGGTATGAGCAAAAGGCTGTTACAGTTCTTCTCGCTCTTTTGCATCTTGGTTTTAAAGGAATCAGGCTAGGGCCTACACTTCCTGGATTTCTTTCTGAAAATGTTGCAAAAACTCTTATCGAAACTTTTGATCTTAAAAAGACCAGTGATGTTGAAACTGATTTGCAAAATATAATGGCATCATAATAAACAATGATAACCCCGGATTCGTAGTTCGGGGTTAATTTTTGGTTGTCAAAAAAATGTTCCCATTGTCAGAATCATGAAAAGTGGATCGACAGGCTGTTACGGAATGCGCAATCAGACAAATCAAGGAAGAATATATAGATATATTAAAGCAATTTTAATCAACATATTGTATATTTACAAGATGCCTTTTTTGGGTGGACCACTATACGATCTATCCTTATTTGTTAACCTTTTATAAATCAAGCGCAAATTCAATAGCTTTTACTACTTGAGCCATTTCTCTTTTGGAAAGGGAAGTAATTAATGCTCCAATTTTTCCCTTTGAAACAGTTTGTATATGGTCACAGTTTATAGCACAATCATTTTTCATAGAATTTTCAATTTTAGAGAGAAATACTTCTGATGGTATGTCCCGAATCGTACTCGTAACAGGGGCCACAGTAAGTTCACCAAGATACTCTATTATTGAATCGCGAGTTAAAATAAGGACGGGTCTTTTTTTGTCTGGTTTCGAAAATTTATACCAACGTATTTCACCACGCTTCATTAGTCACTCCAAACCTGCTCGTCTTCCCATTCAATGACTTCATCAGGTGTTACAGGATGACGTAAATACCCTTCTTTATGTTTAAGCTCTAATTGCTCAAGTTTATAATTATTGATGGCATCTCGTAAGGCCCTTCTTGTAAAAGCTGAGCGGTTAGTGCCAAGAGCTTTAGAAATTTTATCTACAGTTTCAACGAGGTCATCGTCAAGTGTCATTTGTATGGTTTTCATAATTCCCCCAAGATTCAATGTTGATATTTATAGCTATAATAATCCACATAAAAATAGGTGTCAAGATCAGGGGAAATTTCATTTTGAGGCTAATAAAAAGCTGTGTGGCACCCCCAAGGGAAACGGACATCTAAAAAAACTTTACCGCCAATATAGCCAAATAATTATTAAAAACTAAAATGGTCAGCCCCTTTTTGTCCAAACAATCGGCTTGTTTAACAAAGCCGCTCGCGCGGCGGAACACCCTAAAGTCTGTATACTTTTAATTATGAGAGCAAACGGAAGAGCCCAAAGATTCATAATTAAAGAAGTATACCATGAAAATATTTAAACCTTTTGGAAATTCTTTTATGGCTGCAAAAAAAGTTGTTTTTAAAAAAACTCATCAACAGGCCCAAGACCTTCTCTTATGACCTCTGGATTATCTCCAATGAGAGAGATTACGCTTGATGGAGAATTTGGGACTTCACCGCTGTATATAATTGTGTCAACATTTTTTTCATAATAATCAGCTATTTCATCAAAAGAGAGAATGGGGCTTCCATCGGCAAATGTTGCTGTTGTTGAAATTATGGGATTGCCAAGCATATTTACAAGCTCGGTGCTTACCTTGTTGTCTGGAACTCTTATACCTGCGGTTTTTCTCTTCGAAAGCATCATTTTGGGTACTTGTTTTGAGCCTTCAAGTATGAATGTATATGGCCCTGGAAGAAGCCTTTTTAAAATTCTGTAGCTTATATTTGAAACTTTGGCATATTCGCTTATATTAGTCAGATCAGAACATATAAAACTGAATGTCTTTTTTTTATTTTTCTGCTTCAGCCTTTCAACCTTTGCAATAGCTTTTTTGTTTTTTATATCACAGCCTATTCCATAAAATGTGTCAGTGGGATAAATAATTACTCCGCCTTGCTTAAGAAATGATACTGCCTTTTGGAGCAATCTTGTTTGTGGGTTAAAGGGATTTATTTTTAAAATCACTGCCGTAATCCTCAAATTGATATTTAAAGTTTGAATAAGGTTTTAATAGAACTAAATATGACAAGAATCAAACAGAAATATCTTTAAATCTGGATTTGATTGTTTGAAGAGATATTTTTTTGATATTTTGGATTGCCAATTTTTTTGAGTTTTGCTAGTAAATAAAACAACTTTTCAAAATTAAGTTATAATTTTTTGTGTTGAATAATTTATGAAATCAAACCGTTGGAGGTTATTATGGCCAATATACCGCCTGAAGCAGCATATTCATTTGATGATGTATTGCTGGTTCCAAACTACTCGGATGTTCTTCCTTCCGAATGTGAAACAAGAACTCAGTTAACAAGAGAAATTGCTCTTAATGTGCCAATAGTAAGCGCTGCAATGGACACTGTTACTGAATCTGCAACTGCAATAAGCATGGCAAGAGCTGGCGGTCTGGGTATTATACACAGAAATCTGACGGCAGATCAGCAGGCAATAGAAGTTGACAAGGTAAAAAAGTCGGAAAGCGGAATGATTGTTGACCCTGTTACCATATCTCCTGATAAAACAGTTGCCCAGGTTTTAAAACTTATGTCTGTTTACAGGATTTCAGGTGTTCCTGTTGTAGATGAGGGTAAGCTTGTAGGGATTGTAACCAACAGGGATTTGAGATTTGAAACAAATTTTGACAGGCCTGTAAGCGATGTTATGACAAAGGATAAGCTTGTTACTGTAAAAGAAGGTATTACTCTTGAAGAGTCAAAGGCTGCACTTCATGAACACAGAATTGAGAAACTTCTTGTGGTTAATTCCATGGGTGGTCTTACAGGAATGATAACTATAAAAGATATTGAAAAAATAAAAAAATATCCCCATGCAGCCAAGGATGAAATGGGCCGTTTAAGGGTTGGTGCGGCAATAGGTGTTGATGACGGCATGATGGAAAGGGCTGAAAAACTTATCCATGCCGGGGCTGATATCTTGTGTATAGACACATCCCACGGTCATTCAAAAAATGTTATGGATTCTGTCAGAATGATAAAGGAAGCCTGGCCTGATCAGCAGATTATAGCAGGAAATGTGGCAACCGGCAAAGGAGCAGAGGATCTTGTTGAGGCCGGAGTTGATGCTGTAAAGATAGGAATCGGACCTGGTTCAATATGTACTACAAGAATTGTTGCAGGAGTAGGTGTTCCGCAGCTTACAGCAATTATGAACTGCCGTTCTGTTTCAAACAAGACAGGAATTCCACTTATAGCAGACGGCGGGATAAAATATTCCGGTGATTTTATAAAGGCTATAGGAGCCGGTGCTCATTGTGTTATGCTTGGGGGACTTCTTGCCGGTACAGAAGAAAGTCCTGGAGATACTATTCTTTATCAGGGCAGAACATATAAGGCATACAGAGGAATGGGCTCTCTTGAGGCAATGAAGTCTGGAAGCAAGGACAGATATTACCTTGGAGATGATGAACCAGATGATGAGCTTATTCCTGAAGGTATAGTCGGAAGGGTTCCATACAAGGGAACAATTGCTGAAAATATAGCCCAGCTTGTGGGTGGCTTCAAGGCTGGTATGGGATATATAGGAGCAAGAACCGTTGAAGAGGTCAGGGAAAAGGCAAGGTTTGTCAAAATAAGTCCTGCCGGTTTAAAGGAAAGTCATGTTCATGATGTAATAATTACCCAGGAGGCACCCAATTACAGGCTTGATTGATGCCTCTTCTTATATTTTATAAATAGAAATTTACAAAATCCGGGTAAGGGTTTAATCTTTTAAACTTATTCGGATTTTAATTTTTGGAGGAATATAATGTCTGATACTAAATTTGCCCATCTTCATCTTCATTCCCAGTACAGTCTTCTTGATGGGGCAATAAGATTTGGCCCTCTTTTTGAGAAGATGAAAAAAAATGATATGGATTGTGTAGCACTGACAGATCATGGTTCAATGTTCGGGGCAGTTGAATTTTTTGACCATGCCAAAAAAGAAGGGATACACCCTGTAATCGGCTGTGAATGTTATGTTGCAAAAAGGTCTCTCAAGGACAAGACACCTTCTGATAAAGATTCAAATCATATTATTCTTCTTGCAGAAAATAATAAAGGATACAGAAATTTATGTAAACTTGCCTCCATCGCATATCAGGAAGGGTTTTACTATAAGCCGAGAATAGACCATGAGGTTCTTGAAAAATATCATGACGGAATAATTGCTCTTTCTGCCTGTCTTAAAGGGGAAATTCCACAGTTTATTTTAAATAAGGATATGGAAGGCGCAAAAAAAAGGGCAAAATATTATTCTGAGCTTTTTGGAAAAGACAATTTTTTCCTTGAGGTTCAAAAAAACGGTATAGAGGCTCAGGAAGTTGTAAATAAAGCTATTGCTTCCATATCAGAAGAACTTTCAATTCCAATGGTGGCAACAAATGATTGTCATTATTTAAATCGTGAAGATGCAAGGGCCCATGAAATTCTTTTATGTATTCAGACTGGAAAAACAATAGATGATCCCACAAGGTTCAGGTTTGCTACAGAATCCCTTTATGTGAAAAGCCCTCAGGAAATGAAAGAGCAGCTTGGAGAGTATGGAAACGCAGTTGAAAATACCTGGGATATTGCAAAACGATGTGAAGTTGATTTTGATTTTAAAACCTATCATTTTCCTGCTGTTGAACTTGATGAGGGCAAATCCGAATCTGATCTTTTTGAGGAAGAGGTATGGAAAGGATATGAAAAAAGAATAGGAGAAATAAAGGCAAGAAGACCTGACACAGATGAAAAACCATACAGGGAAAGACTTGAATATGAAATAAAAACAATAAAGGATATGGGTTTTGCCGCATATTTTATAATTGTTGCCGATTTTATAAGATACAGCAAGGAAAATAATATTCCTGTAGGCCCAGGCAGAGGTTCAGCCGCAGGAAGTATGGTTGCTTATTCAATGGGAATTACAGATCTTGATCCTCTGGAGCATAATCTTATTTTTGAAAGATTCCTTAATCCTGCAAGAATAAGCATGCCTGATATTGATGTGGATTTTTGTATAAAAGGAAGGGAAAAAGTCTTTAATTATGTTGTAAATAAATATGGCAAGGACAGGGTTGCACAGATAATCACTTATGGAACAATGAAGTCAAAGGCTGTCATAAGAGATGTTGGCCGTGCTCTTGGTATTCCTTTGGGTGAAGTCGACTATATAGCAAAGCTGATACCTGATAAACTTGGAATAACCCTTGATGAGGCCATTAAAGCTGAACCCGAGATAATGAAAACTACTGAAGGCAGAAAGGATTTAAAGGAACTTATAGAGATTTCCAAAATTCTTGAAGGGCTTACAAGACATTCATCAACCCATGCGGCAGGTGTTGTTATCGGAGACAGGCCTTTGTCTGATTATCTTCCTCTCAGCAAAGGAAAAAATGATGAAGTGGTTACCCAGTTTGACATGAAATATGTTGAAAAAATAGGTCTTGTAAAGTTTGATTTTCTGGGTTTGAGAAACCTTACAGTTATATCTGAAACTTTGAAGCTTATTAAAAAACAGGGGATAGAACCGCCGGATATTGCAAACCTTGACATGGCAGATAAAAAAACTTTTGAACTTCTTCAAAGGGGTGAAACCACAGGTGTTTTTCAGCTTGAAAGTGCTGGAATGAAAGAACTTCTCAAAAGACTGAAGCCTGGATGTTTTGATGATATAACAGCCCTTGTTGCCTTATACAGGCCAGGGCCTCTTGAAAGTGGAATGGTTAATGATTTTGTTAAAAGAAAACACGGAGAGGCCGAAATTGTTTATCCTCTGCCCCAGTTAAAGGATATTCTTGAAGAGACTTACGGAGTTATTCTTTATCAGGAACAGGTTATGAAGATTGCAGGTGTTCTTGCAAATTATTCAATGTCTGATGCAGACGGGCTGAGAAAAGCAATGGGTAAAAAGATAAAGTCCATGATGGATGAGCATAGAGGACTTTTCCTTAAAGGTGCTGCTGAAAATAATATTCCTGAAGACAAGGCAAAATATATTTTTGACCTTATGGAGAAATTTGGTGGGTATGGATTTAATAAATCCCACAGTGCCGCATATGCACTTATCTCATATCAGACTGGATATCTCAAGGCTCATTATCCTGTTGAGTTTATGGCAGCCTTGTTAAACAGTGAAATAAATTCAATAGATGGTATTGTAAAATTTATTGATGAGTGCAGAATTCAGGATATAGAAGTTTTAAAACCCGATATAAACAAGTCTGAAACATATTTTAAAGTTGAGGATAAAAAAATACGTTTTGCCCTTGCTGCTGTAAAAAATATAGGCGAGGCAGTTATAGATTCAATTGTTGATGAAAGAGAAAAAAATGGTGAATTCAAGGATATTTTTGATTTTTGTGAAAGAGCTGATTTAAGAAAAGTTAATAAAAGAGTTCTTGAAGCCTTGATAAAATGCGGAGCATTTGATTGTACGGGTATAAAACGTTCTCAACTTGTATGTGTTGCAGAATCCGCTGCTGAATACGGACATCTTGTAAAAAAAGAGTCTTCAAATCCACAGATGGGCTTTTTTGATACAGATGAAAATTTTTCTTCTGCCTATGAAAAACCTCAAATACCAGAAATTGAAGAATGGGATGAAAAAGATCTTCTGGCGCAGGAAAAAGAAGCCCTTGGATTTTATATTTCAGGTCATCCATTAAATTCCTCCAGGGAAATAATAAACATATATTCAAATACTGATTCTCTTAATCTTTCTTCAGTTAATGATTCAGAAATTGTTATAGCTGGGGGTATTTTGAATTCCATAAAGGTTATATACACAAAAAAGAACGAAAAAATGGCCTTTCTTACACTTGAAGATTTCAAGGATTTTATTGAAGTTGTTGTTTTTTCAGATATGTATGCAAAATATTCAGAACTGTTTTATGAAGACAGTGTTCTTTTTATTATTGGAGAAGTTCAGAATAATGAGAAGGGCTCAAAAATAATAGCAAAAAAGATAATCCCTGTAGAAAATGCCGAGGAAGAATTGAGCGGTTCTGTGATGATATCACTGGATACCATGCTAAATACCCCGGAAGATGTTATAACTCTTCAGAATATATTGAGAGGTTATCCCGGCGACAGACAGGTTTATGTGAAAATTGTTATAGATAATCAGGCTGAAATTCTTATGGAACTTCCTGATATATTAAAGGTAGGTATTACAAGAAATCTTTTGAAAGAACTTAAATCTTTTGCCGGAGACGACAGAGTTGAAGTCAGGCCCATGGATCTTTCCTGTTTTAAAGAAAAGAAGAAAAGGCGAAAATGGCGCAAAAAAGAAACAGTTAATTAGACCATGGACAAATATGATTTTTTTAGAAAAAGACTGGATAAAAGAATAGCATCAGACAGGAAAAGGCAGCTTTTATCCTGTGTTCCTCTTGGAAAGGGCAGAATAAAAAAAGGCAATGATATTTTTTTAAATTTAAGTTCCAATGATTATCTTGGATTGTCTTTTAACCAATATATCCTTGAAAAAGGATATGAATATGCAAGAAAGTATGGAAACGGAACAGGAGCATCCAGGCTTGTAACAGGAAGCCCTGACTTTTATTTTCAGGTTGAAAAAAAAATTGCTGATTTAAAACACAGGGAAAAAGCCCTTCTTGTAAGTTCAGGTTATCAGGCAAATATTACCTTGATTCCAGCCCTTGCCACAAGGAAAAGTATAATTTTTTCTGACAGCCTGAATCACAACAGCATTATAAGAGGAGCTGTTTTGAGCAGGGCAGAGTTTAAAAGATTCAGACATAACGATATTTCCCATCTTGAAGAATTGCTTAAAAAAAGCATGGAGAAAAAATATTCTTCAAAAATTATTATAACTGAATCAGTCTTCAGCATGGATGGAGATTTTGGAAATATAAATGCAATTTCAGAGCTTAGCAGAAAATACGGCTGTATTTTTGTAGTTGATGAAGCCCATGCAACAGGGGTTTTTGGAGAAAATGGCATGGGGCTTGCCAGTGGTGCTGATAATGCTGATATTATTGTAGGTACTTTTGGCAAAGGCGGCGGAGTTTTCGGGGCATATATAGCTTCAAATTCTCTTCTTTATGAATATCTTATAAATTTTTGCGAAGGTGTTATTTTTTCAACCTCTTTTACCCCCTTTAATGCAGGAGCTGTGTTTGCTTCTCTTGAGCTTATTCCCAAAATGGATAAAGAAAGAAAAAATCTTCTTTATCTTTCGTCAAAATTAAGGGAAGGGTTGAATAAAGCAGGTTTTAATACTTTTGGAAGTGAAAGCCAGATTATTCCTGTTGAGTGTGGAAGTGATAAAAACGCTGTTGAAATGAGCAGATTTTTACATGATAAAAAAATAATCGGGGCTGCAATAAGACCTCCTTCTGTTCCTGAAAATATGGCAAGGGTAAGGCTCAGCCTTTCAGCGGTTCATACAGAAGAAAATATAGATTATGTTTTGAGAGTTTTTGATGAGTGGAGAAAAAAACAGGTTTGAGTTTATACTTCAGCATGGCTGGGGATTATCGTCTTCATGCTATAGTGAGTGGAAAAATATTCTTGAGGGCATGGGACATATTGTAAAAATACCTGACCGTGGATATTTTGGCAGCCCATTAAAAATAGAGGGGTTTGAAACCCAATATAAAAAAGTTCTTGTATCCCATTCCTTTGGGTTGTATCTTTTTGATAAAAATCTTTTTAAACAGGCTGATTATTTAATTATAATAAGTGGTTTTAAAGGATTTCACCCTGATGATAAAAAAGAAAAAAGAAGATCGTCAATCCTTATGAGACTTATGAAAAAGAAAATTCTTGTTGAGCCTGAAAAACTTCTGGTTGATTTTTATAATGGTTATGATTTGCGTGGAGAAAAAGACCTTATTCCTGATTCGGCTCTTTTGCATGAAGATTTGATGGTTATAGATGAAGAGGAACCTGATATTGAAAATATGGTTAAAATTGACAATATTCTTATTTTGCATGGAAAAAAAGACATGGTGGTTTCCCTTTCAAGAGCTGTTGACTTAAATAAGGCTCTGAAAGGTTCTCATATGATTGTCTTTGATGATGGGGATCATGCACTCCCTTTTTCAAAAAGTTCTGAACTGATTGAAATTATAATTGATTATATGGAAAAGCAGGAAGTCTTTTCAGTTAAGCCCGGTCATGGATTCCATTAAGAACAGTTTTTCAAGATATTCAAAATCTTATGATTTTTATGCCAAAGCCCAGAAGACAGGTGCTTTGTTTTTAAAAAATGAGATGCTTGAAGATTCAGGTCTTATTAAAAATAGGGGCAGGATTGTTGAAATTGGATGCGGGACAGGATTTTTAAGCCTTGAGCTTGCTGAAATATTTAAAGGCCGGCAATTATTTTTTTCAGATATTTCATATGAGATGGTTCTCTGTTGCAGAAAAAAACTTTTAAATTATAATTTTACAAACCATAAATATTTTGTATGGGACGGTAATAATTGCTTAAAAAAAGATTTTTTCTCTATTATAGTCTCCTCATTTACTCTTCAGTGGTTTATGGATTATATTAAATCTTTGCAGTGGATGTATGAATCTCTTGTTTCAGGTGGAAAAATATTTTTAAGCTTTCAGGGGCCGGATTCTTTTCCTGAATGGAAAGAGGCTGCAATTGAGTCCGGTGTTGGGTTTTCTGGAAATAAAATGCCTGATCCTCTGGTTATTGAAAAATTTTTAAAAACCTGTTTCAGTAAATATGAAATAAAAGAAGAAAAAATAAAGCTTAAATACTCATCTTCACTGGATTTTTTCAAATCTCTGAAATATATAGGTGCTGGTTTTAATACGGCAGACAAAGGTTATAGGGCTGGTGATTTTTTAAGACTTCTGAAATATTGGGATAAAAAGTCAGATGGAAATATTGAGGTTACATATAGTGTTTTTATGGTGAAAGGGGAAAAATAGTGGGGGATAAAATAGTTCTTCCCGGAAAGGTGTTTGTTACAGGTACAGATACAGATATTGGAAAGACAATTGTTTCATCAATAATCACAAGGGGAATGAAAGCCTCTTACTGGAAAATTATTCAGACAGGAGATGACAGTGACAGCCATACTGTATGCAGAAATGCAGGAATTGATGAAAATAAAATAATAAAGGAAGTTTACAGACTCAAAGCTACTCTTTCACCATATGCTGCATCAAAAATGGAAAATATTGAAATAGACATAGATAAAATTTGTAAGAAATATAAGGAATCTGCTCCTGAAATTCTGGTTGCCGAAGGTGCTGGAGGGGTTATGGTTCCAATAAAAAAAGATTATTTCATGTCTGACCTTATAAAGGAGCTTGAAATGGGTGCTCTGGTTGTTGCAAGGTCAGGTCTTGGTACTGTAAATCACACCCTTCTTACTATTGAGCATTTAAAAAATAAGGGTGTTGATATAAGAGGTATTGTTTTGAGCGGAGAATTAAATACCGGGAACCAGAATTTAATAAGTGAGCTTTCAAATATTAAAACAATTTCAATTCCTTTTATAAATATGGATAATATTGATAAAATAGAAGAGATTTTCAGTAAAAATTTTTGTATTAATTTAGATGGAGAAAGTGTTGATGTCTTTAAATAAAAGCGGGTTCTGGCTGCCTTTTACCCAGATGAAGGATGTTTTGACAAAACCTGAAATAGTAAAAGGTGAGGGAATCTATCTTTATACCGGTGAAAATAAAAAAATCATGGATTGTATTTCAAGCTGGTGGGTAACTGTCCATGGGCATGGCAATAAAGTTGTTGCAGATGCAATTTCAAATCAGGCTCATGTTCTGGAGCAGGTAATATGTGCAGGTTTTACACATCCCGGAGCTGAGATTCTTGCAGAAAAACTTATTAAAGTTCTTCCAGATGGTTTAAACCATATGTTTTATTCTGATAATGGTTCCACTGCCGTTGAAGTGGGTCTTAAAATGGCATTTCAGTATTTCAGAAACAAGGGAGATTTTTCCAGAAAAAAGTTTATAGCATTTGAAAATGCCTACCACGGGGATACAATCGGAGCAATGTCTGTAGGGGGCAGGTCTATTTTTACAGAGCATTTCAGTAATCTTATGTTTGAAACCCTTTATATCCCATATCCCTCAACATGGATTGGTGACAGAGAGTGTGAATTAAAAGAAAAACAATCAATGGCTGAGCTTGATTTTGTTCTTTCAAGTGAAGCAGATGAGATTGCAGGCCTTATAATAGAGCCTCTTGTTCAGGGTGCCGGCGGTATGAATATGGTAAGACCTGAGTTTCTTCAAAAAATTGAAATTAAAATGAAAGAGTATAAAATACCTGTAATCTACGATGAAGTTATGACAGGATTTGGAAGAACAGGAGAAATTTTTGCATCTGTAAAGGCAAAGACAAATCCTGATATAGTATGTCTTTCAAAGGGAATCACCGGAGGATTCCTTCCTTTGGCAGGAACCTTCTGCACAGATGATATTTATATGTCCTTTTATTCAGATGATCCTCTTAAAACTTTTTATCACGGGCATTCATATACTGCAAATCCTCTTGGATGTGCTGCTGGAATTGCATCTATTGAGCTTCTTCTTGAAAATGAGCCCTACAAAAAAATTGAGAACTGGCATTATGAAGAAACAGAAAAATTTAAAGATATTGAAATCATTGAAAAGATAAGAATTTGTGGTACAATAATGGCTCTTGAAATAAAATCTTCCAAAGGTGGATATCTTGATAATATAGGCAGTAAAATACGTCAGCGTTTTCTTGAAGACGGATTTTTGTTAAGGCCCCTTGGAAATGTTTTGTATATTCTTCCTCCATATTGCATAACCAGAGAAGAATTAAGTCTTGTTTATGATGAAATAGTAAGAGTGCTTGGCTCAATTTAACTATAAAGGTAAATTATGGCAGATATAAAAAATAATTTGGGAAAGGTTGCACTTGTAAGCGGAGGTTCAAAGGGAGTAGGACGTGAAATTGCTGTTATGCTTGCTGATTCTGGATATAAGGTTATTATAAATTATTCTTCTTCCGATGAAGAGGCAAATGAGCTTCTGGGTTTCCTTAAAAGCGCTGGCAGGGATGCAAGGCTTGCAAAATTTGATGTTTCAGATATGAAAGAGTGTAAAAAAGCTTTTGATGATATAAATGAAAATGAAAAACGTCTGGATGTTCTGGTTCATAATGCAGGAATAAAAAAAGACGGTCTTTTAATGAGAATGAAGGAAGCTGACTGGGCAAGGGTTATTGATGTCAACCTTACCGGTTTTTTTAATCTTGCAAAACATGCCTCAAGATTAATGCTGAAGAATAAATGGGGCAGGGTGGTTGCAATTTCTTCAACATCAGGACAGGCTGGAGTTCCGGGGCAGTTTAGTTATTCTGCTTCAAAGGCTGGGCTTATAGGAGCTGTAAAGTCAATGTCAAAAGAGTTGGCAACAAGGAATATTACAGTAAATGCAGTTGCTCCGGGATTTATAGAAACAGATATGACAATGGATCTTCCAAGGGAAGAAATAGAAAAAACAATTCCCATGCAAAGATTTGGAACACCTTTTGAAGTTGCCGGTGTTGTTGATTTTTTATGTTCAGATAAGGCTTCTTATCTTACAGGACAGGTTATAGGTGTCAATGGAGGCATTTACTAAATCTGATATTTTAATAATTTAAACATAAAACAGGATAAAAAAATGGCTGTAGACAAAGAACTTATTGATATACTTGCATGTCCGGTGTGCAAGGGAGACATTCGTATTTCCGGGGATGAAAAATTTATTTTGTGTGATAAGTGCAGTTTAAAATATGAGATAAGGGAAAATATTCCAATTATGCTTCCTGATGAAGCAATTCCTTTTGACAAACAGAAATGAGTAAACCTTCTTATCCTCAAAAAGCTGTTCTTTCTGCGGGAATAATGTTTTCTGATCAATCCTTTTTTAAAAAAAGTGTTGATGAGCTTAAAAAATCTTTTGGAAATCTCCTTTTTATAAGCAGGAGTTTTGATTTTTGCTATACAGATTATTATGCAAAGGAAATGGGAGCATCTCTTTTAAAAAGGTTTGTTTTCTTTAAGAAATTTGTAGAGCAGGATAAATTACCTGATATCAAGCATATTGCATGGGATATAGAAGAAAAATTATCAATAGATAATAAAAGAAGGGTAAATATAGATCCCGGACTTTTAACCATGGAGAAATTTATCCTTTCAACCGGGAAAAATTATTCGCACAGGATTTATATGGGAAAAGGTGTTTTTGCAGACCTTAATCTTGTTTTTAAAAATGATGATTTTCAGGAATTTGAATGGACTTATCCCGATTACAGACAGGATGAAACAAAAAGGATTTTACTTATTGTCAGAAAATATCTTAAAGAATATAAATAAGGATATTATTTATAAGAAAAAAGCTGTTCAAATTACTAAATGATTTGATTTTATGAAAGCAGGTGTAAAATGGTAAGTAGTATGACTGCTTATTCCAGATGTGAAAAAATTGAAGAAAATATAAAAATTTTTATTGAGATAAGGGCTTATAACAGCAGATATCTTGATATATCATTGAAAATGTCTTCCGAACTTGCAGAATTTGAGGAAAGTATCAAAAAAATTATAGGTTCATATATATTCAGGGGAAGACTGGAAATAAAAATCCATGTTGAGGATTTTGGAGATAAAGAAGCTGAAATTTATATAGATGAAGAAAAGGCCAAATCTTATTATGAAATGTATTCAAGCCTTGTGAATAAACTTGGATTGAAAGATGACGGCCTTCTGGAGCAGATTTTAAGATCTGAGGGTGTTATTGTAAGAAAAGAGCTTAAAGACCGTAAAAAATATTTTCCCTTTTTAAAAAAAGTTCTTGAAGAAACCCTGAAAGATCTTGTTCATATGAAAAATGAAGAAGGCCGTGCTATTTATGAAGACCTTTCCACGCGTATAGATTTTATTAAAAAACTTGCAGACAGGATTGAAGAGGAAAGCATTGGTTTATCAAAGGCATATAAAAATAAGCTTGAGTTGAGAATAGCAGACCTTGTTGATAGTGAAGGTGTGGAGATAGATCAGTCAAGGCTTGCCCAGGAAGTTGCATATATTGCTGATAAAAGTGATATTTGTGAAGAAATTGTCAGGATGAAATCACATCTGAGTCAGTTTTCAAAATATCTTGAATCAGATAAACCATGCGGCAGAAAACTGAATTTTCTTTTGCAGGAACTTCACAGGGAAATAAATACTGCCGGTGTAAAGGCAGGTGATTTCCAGATTTCAAAAGACTGCGTGGAAATAAAATCTGAACTGGAAAAAATAAGAGAGCAGGTCCAAAATATTGAATAGTTTATGCTGTTTTTTGTATTTTAATAATATTTAATCATTAAAGGCTGTTATAATGACAAAAAGTTTTTCAACAGGCAAAAATATTAATGTAAAAGCCCATGCAGAGCAGCATTTGCTTGGTATAGGCTTTGGAAGCAGTGTTGTTACCGAGAGAATTATTACAATTTTATCACCAAATTCAGCTCCCATGAAAAGACTCAAGGACGAGGCAAAGAAAGATAAAAGACTTGTTGATGCAACACATGGGAGAAAAACAAGATCAATAATTGTTCTTGACAGTAATCATGTTGTCTTATCGGCCATTCATGCTGAAACCATATCTAACAGATATATTGCACTGACAGGTCAGCAGGATGAAAATTTAAAACTTCAGGATGACACGGCAGGCTTTAAAAATGAAAATAAAGGGTAGGGTTTTTGTAGTTTCAGCTCCATCTGGAGCAGGCAAATCAAGTCTTTGTTCATATCTTGTAAATAATACACAGGATTTATCATTATCTGTCTCATATACTACAAGGCAACCAAGACCTGGTGAAATAAATGGTAAGGACTATTTTTTTGTTGATGAAAAAAGTTTTATAGAAGCTGTTAAAAGAGATGAGTTTGCAGAGTATGCAAATGTATATGGCAATTATTATGGTACTTCAAAAAAATATCTTGAGGAAACAACTGAAACAGGGATTAATTTACTCCTTGAAATAGATGTTCAGGGAGCTGCCAGTATAAAGGAAAAGATTTCTGATGCTGTTTTAATTTTTATTTTACCGCCTTCAATTGAAGAACTTAAAAAAAGACTTGAAAATCGTGGTACAGATTCAGCTGAAATTATTAAAAAAAGAATTGATGCTGCTGAAAGTGAGATTTTAAAATCAGATATTTTTGATTATAAAATAATAAATGATGATTTTGAGCAGGCAGGGCAAGAGCTTGTAAAAATAGTAAAAGAAAATATTTCTGCTTCCGGGTTTAATTCAGATGGCTGAATCGGGTGAAATTCTTTTTGGGCATCATTGTGTTTTTGCAGCCATAGATTCAGGCAAAAGAGAAATTTATGAAATTTTTATTCTTGAAAAAAGCAGATATTTAAAGGCTTTTGAGAAAAAAAAATTTAAAGGTATAAAGGTTTCCAGGGTAAACAAAAATTTTTTATTTCGCCTTACCAAAAATAAAAAACATCAGGGAATCGCTGCAAAGGTAAGTTCTCTGCCTCTTTCAGACATAAGCTTTATAGATGAGCCTGATTTTTCAAAACAGCCTTTTATTCTTATTTTAGACAACATTGAAGACCCTATGAATCTTGGTGCTGTTTCAAGGTCTGCTCTCTGCCTTGGTGCTGATGCCATTATTATACCCAAAAACAGGGCTTCAGGAATTACCCCGGCAGTTTCAAAGGTATCTGCCGGTGCTGTTGAATATATTCCGGTTATTGAAGAAACAAATATTGCAAGGACAATAGAAATATTAAAGAGTAAGGGATACTGGATTGCAGGGCTTGATGCCAAAGCAGATACATCTTTAATGGATGCTGATATCTCCGCACCCTTTGCTCTTGTTACAGGAAGCGAAGGAAAGGGCATAAGACCTCTTGTTGCCAGAAAATGTGATTTGTTGTTGAAAATAAATCAAAAGGGGCCTGTTACATCTCTTAATGCAGGTGTTGCCGCTTCTATTGGTATTTATGAATGTATAAAAAAAATTAAGCATGGGAGTTTTCAATGGGAGAAAAAATAGTTAAAACAAAAGACGGAAGCCTTAATGTTCCTGATAATCCGATAATTCCTTTTATTGAGGGTGACGGAATAGGCCCTGATGTCTGGAATGCTGCGAAAATGGTTGTTGACGGAGCTGTTGAGACTGCATATCAGGGTAAAAGAAAAATTGAATGGATGGAGCTTTTTGTCGGAGAAAAGGGATTTGAAAAAACAGGGGAATATCTTTCCGATGAATCCCTTGAAAAAATAAAGGAATATTGTGTTGCAATAAAAGGGCCCCTTACCACACCTGTTGGCAAGGGAATAAGAAGCCTGAATGTTAGTATCAGGCAGAAACTTGACCTTTATTCATGTGTAAGACCTGTAAAGTATATTTCACCGGTGCCTTCTCCTGTTAAAAGGCCGGAGCTTGTTGATATGGTTATTTTCAGGGAAAATACTGAAGATGTTTATGCGGGTATTGAATATGAGGCAGGAAGTGAAGAATCCTTGAAACTTGGGGATTTTTTAAAAAATACTCTTGGTGCAGATTTACCTGAAAATCCTGGCATAGGGATTAAGCCCATGAGTTCTGTCAATACAAAAAGGCTTGTTAAAATGGCCATTGAATATGCTGTTGAAAATGGATATAAATCTGTTACCCTGATGCATAAAGGTAATATAATGAAGTTTACTGAAGGGGCTTTTTCTTCATGGGGATATGAGGCTGCCAGAGAATATTTTCCTGATATAACAATAACAGAAGATGAGCTTTGGGAAAAATATGATGGAAAACAGCCTGATGGAAAAATTGTTATAAAAGACAGAATTGCAGATATGCTCTTTCAGCAGGTCTTATTAAGACCATCCGAGTTTGGTGTAATAGCCTGTCCAAATCTTAACGGAGATTATCTTTCAGATGCTCTTGCAGCTCAGGTAGGGGGCCTTGGCATGGCTCCAGGTGCAAATATAGGAGATGAATGCGGAGTTTTTGAAGCCACCCACGGAACAGCACCCAAATATGCAGGGCTTGACAAGGTTAATCCAGGCTCCCTTATTTTGTCAGCTGCCATGATGCTTGATTATATAGGCTGGAAAGAGGCTGCTGATATTGTAAGAAATTCTCTCCAGCAAACTATAGAATCCGGTGTTGTTACCTATGACCTTGCAAGACAGATGGATAATGCAAAAAAAGTTAAATGTTCCGAGTTTGCAAAGGAAATTGTTTCAAAAATGTAATAATAAATATCTTGTTGTTTTTGTAATTGTTCAGCTAAAAAAATAAGGCAGCAGCCCTTTGAGTTTATATAGTAAGAATCTATGATTTCCATGAAAAAGGAGAAATAAAATATATAGACATGGAATTTGTAGAAGGAAAAAACCTTACAGATATAAAACTTGATTCCCCTGAAAAAAAACTTGATGAAAATGAGGTAATAAAATATGCCATTCAGATTGCAAAAGGTTTATCATACGCCCATTCAAAAAATATAATCCACAGGGATATAAAGCCCCAGAATATTCTTTTTTCAGAAGAAAATGAAATAAAAATAATGGATTTTGGAATTTCAGAAACTGTCAGAACCAGTATGAGCAGACTGGAAAATACAGGAACATCAGGAACCCTTGTGTTCCTCCCTTTCATACAGGAGCAATAGAGCATCAGATTTTAAATGTTGAGCCTGAAAAAATAGATGGAATTTCAGGTAAATTAAACAATATAATTCTAAAATGTCTTAGAAAAAATTATAAGGAAAGATTCAGGAGTTTTGAAGAGGTTTTAAAAGCCCTGGAGAGTGGAATAAAAGGTCGTTTTGCTGGAGATTCTTTTACAAATTTCCTTGGAATGAAATTTGTATATATAAAACCCGGAACCTTTATGATGGGCAGCCCATTATTAGAGTTTGGAAGAGGCATTGGGGAAACTCGTCATAAGGTAACCCTTACAAAGGGATTTTATATGCAGACAACCGAGGTAACAATAGGGCAGTTCAGGCAGTATCTAAAAGCTACAGGCAATGAATCCGGTGTTGAGTGGTCAGATAAAGATGGTCCAATAAATAGAGATTCCTCATATTCTCTTTCCGGCAATAAATTTGGTAAAAGTAATTCCCAGCCAATGGTTGATATAAACTGGCATGCAGCAAAGGCTTTTGCAGATTGGCTTTCAAAAAGAGATGGTAAAAAATACCGTCTTCCAACGGAAGCAGAGTGGGAATATGCAGCCAGAGCAGGAACAAGAGGAAGGTTTGCAGGAACAGGTAATCTTGACGACATGGGTTGGTATGATGATAATTCAGGAAGGGAAACCCATGAGGTTGGAACAAAAAAACCAAACCAATGGGGCTTATATGACATGCACGGAAATGTATATGAATGGTGTGAAGATAGGGATGGAGATTATCCATCAGGTGATGTAACAGACCCTGCCGGCCCGGACGAAGGCTCTGCCCGTGTGGTTCGCGGGGGCGGCTGGGGCATTGTTGCCAGGTTTTGCCGCGGTGCCTTTCGCCGCAGCGTATCGCCGGGTTATGCTAGCTATAATGTGGGGTTTCGCTTGGTTGCTTTTTAGGCCTTTAATACAATCTTTCCTGAGTGGATTCGGAGTGCAGCATGACTTTAGTCCGCCTGCACGGAGACAGACACGAAGGAAAGATTGTATAGAAAAGCCTGTCTGGCATGATAATTGCATAAAAAGCACGACCAAATATTTTAATGATAACATTTTTTGAATAAAAGGTAAATAATTAATTGAAATTTAAAGTTTTTCATATCCCGGCAAATGGGAATGTATATGAGTTTTGTTAAGACTGGAAATCCGACCCGGACAGGGGCTCTTGCCGCGTTTTTCCCGGTAGATAGTTGTTTCTTTTTTTAAAAAGTGGGTAAAAATGAAAATGTCCGCATTAACAAAATTTTACAAAAGGCGACAACTTGCTTGACATCTTCTGAAATAAAGATTAGCTAACAATAAAATTACTACAATTAATATGGAGAATGATTATGAAAAAATTATTGGTAATATCAATTGTTACAGGATGCTTCCTTTTTGCGGCTACTGCAATGGCAGGTATGAAATATGAGTGCTGGACCTATGTCAATGGTCATCCTCAAAAAATGATTAATAGAACAGCAAGCAGTAATTCTGAGGCAACCATTATGGCACAAGATTGGTTCAAAAAGAACGGTTATAAATTTGATTATGTCAAGTGCAAATAATTTGAAATTAAATTTACATTCAAAATAATACTGGTGTTCCGTGGAGAGGTCTCACGCCTGATTATGAAGGGCAGTGGAGTGGCATTGCAAACAGATATGTTAAAAATACTTTTTCATTTTTAGTTGCTATTTAGATCAGGCGTATTTTTCCATAATATATTTCCTCTGGTGTTTACCCATAAAAAGAATGGTCTGTATATTCCCTGTCAATCCGTTCTTTTTTTTAACCAATCCAGTTCAACCTGAAGTTGACCAACTTTCTGAAACAATCTCTCCCTTCTGGACTTTTATATACTATCTTACCTATTTTGGGGGACCACTATAGTCTTAAAAATACAGATTTTATTTTTTTAATTTATCAAAGTTAAAACAAAGCTGTTTTGGCAGATTCCCATTATTAAAATTTGAAGTGCTTATACCGACAAGCCTTATTTTCTTTTTACCTATTTCTGTTTTTTCAGCAAGAGAGAATATGATATCTGCAATTTCATCTGGCTGATCAAAATATACAGTCTGGGTTCTGGTTCTTGTTATGGTATGAAAATTATGATACCTGACCTTTAAGGTAGCGGTAAGTGCTTTAATTTTCATTTTTTTTAAAGTATCTGATATTGTTTGTGCAAGTTGATAGATTATATTAAATATTTGTTTTTTATCAAGAATATCTTTTTTAAGTGTTATTTCTTTTCCAATTGATTTTCTTGTTCTTTCTGATGAAACCAGACGTTTGTCTATTCCTTTTGCAAATGAGTGGAACATCAGTCCCTGTCTGCCTAAAATCTGGTACATTTTTCTTTCACCTGAATCAAGAATATCTTTTCCTGTAAATATTTTGTTAAAATGCATGATTCTTGCGGTTGCAGCACCTACACCAAAAAATTTTTCAACAGGTAAAGAAGCAATAATACAAGGTGCTTTTTTTGGGGTTATTATGGTGAGTCCATCGGGCTTTTCCATGTCAGATGCAATTTTTGCAAGGAATTTATTATATGATACTCCTGCTGAGACAAAAAGACCTGTTTTTAAAAAAACCTCTTTTTTTATTATCTCTGCTGTTTTTGATGCTGAGCCAATACCTGCCTTGTCATTTGTTACATCAAGAAAAGCTTCATCAAGGGAAAGAGGTTCCATGATGTCGGCATATTTTTTATATATTTCAAAAATTTTTTTTGATTCCTCCTTATACCGGTTGATTTGAGGTTTAATAAAAACCGCGTCAGGACATAATCTTAATGCCTTTGAAGAGGGCATGGCAGAGTGTATTCCAAATTTTCTTGCCTTATATGAACATGTTGCAACAACCCCTCTGCTTCCGGGAAGACCGCCAACAATTACAGGCTTGTTTTTGAGGGAAGGATTATTTCTTATTTCTATGGAGGCATAGAATGCGTCCATATCAAGGTGGATGATTTTTCTGTTCATTTTATAAAATCCATCTCACATAGAGATGCTCTCCATTCTATATGCATTACAATATCCTGTTTCATGCTCAAACCATACTGAGTTCAAGAGTATGCTTTATTTTTTCCCAGCCAGGGCTGACAGAGTCAAGGAGTCTATAAAAATCGGGGCTATGATCGTTATATTTAAGGTGACATAGCTCATGGGTAACAACATAGTCAATGCATTCTTTAGGCGCTCTGATCAACTCTGTATTAAGGGTTACTGTGCCCTTGTCCGAAAGGCTGCCCCATCTTTTTTGCATCCGTTTGATTGAGAGTTTGGGGCTTTCACCAATACCAAGACCATTAAATCTTGGCCAGCAGCGATCCATGCTTTCAGCAAATTGAAGCCGTGCCTTTTCCGAATACCATTGGTTCAATAGCTTCTTGGCTGCATTTGGAGTCGGTTCGTTCCGGCAAGTGATATGAAAAAAGCCACGAGACAATTTCACTGAGTTTTCCGTTCCCTTGCACAACTTCAAGCGGTATTGCCTGCCAAGATACAGGTGTGTCTCACCGTTCACGTAGAAACGTTCAGGTGTCTTTGGATGAAACTGTTTGAAAAATTGAACCTGCCTGAGAATCCAGCGGGCCCGCTTTCTTATTTTCTTTTCTATAAATGTTATATTGGACTGCACGGGCGCTTTAACAACAATCGTGCTGTCAGGATGTACAGAAATTTCCATGGTTTTTCTGTCACAGTACAACAGGCTGTAGTTTATGACTTTTGAACCATAAACCAATTGGGAATTGATAATGGGAAATGGAGAATTGATAATGGATGATTGAGACTTTTTTGTTTTTGCCATCATCTTACTACCCTTGATTTGGAGGTCTTGATTATGCTTATTAGAAGCTTTATTAATTCAATAATATCTGGTTTGATGGCTTCAAATTCCAACTGACTTATTATCTTTGAATGAAATAAAAGTTCTATCCAATAATCAGTTTCATTTGCTTCTTTCAGGGCAATAGACATTTTGTGTATAAAATCAGCTTTGCTTTCAGCTTGTTCCGCTTCTCGAACCAGAGCGCCAATTGCCGTTCCAGAGCGCAGTAATTGTTTGCTCAATACATATTCTTTCTTTTGCTCATTCAAAAATCTGCTCAATTTCACAATTCGCACGGCAAAGGAAAAAGATTTTTCCTTGATGATATTTTCTTTCAATATCCCTTCTCCATTCCCCATTATCCATTATCAATTATCAACTATCAATTCTCCATTATCAATTGCCCATTATCCATTATTCCTGATTCTTGCCACCTGCAGGACCTTCTCGATGATGTCATCCATCTGATCAAGCGATAGTTCGATTCCTCTTTCCTTCTTGAGCTCATCATAGAGGTAATCGTCAATCTCATTAACCGCCTGTTTTTGAGCATCTTCATCATCCCAGAAGTGAACCTTCTTGTGTTTTTCCAATATGTTATGAATAGCAATTGCCGTATCCGCCGCAGCTGCTTCAAGGTCTTCTTGACCCAATTCGTGCTTTTCAAGCAAAGGTGCAATCACCCCGAAATAGGCCATGGCATCTTCATTCCCGGAAAGCGTATCCGGTATATCATCATGCACCTTGCCGACAACATTGTTGCGTATCTCCACAACTTTATTCAGATAATCCAGATCGGACATCCTCCTCGCCCTGAAATCATCAATTGCCTGCTGAATCAGTTTCGAGAATTTTTCATAAAACGCAGGATCTTCATCCATTTTTTCGGTGGTTACTTTTTTTGTCGCATGTGCAATCGTATCAGCTTTTGAAGCTGTGGTTTTTTTTGTTTGATAGACCCCCTGTTCTTCTTTTACCTGGGTAAACATCTTGTCGTTAAAGATATTGACCGGCTCATTCAGCTGAACAACTTCATTGGCCCAGATGTGGGTGTCCAGCAGCTTTTTGATCTTTGGTTCATAATCCCGGTAATCAATTGCCTCTGCATATCGGAGCTTAACAGCTGTCTTTAGTGATTGAAACTTTTTCAGATCAGCCTTGTATGTGGACAATGTTTTTTTGTCGGCTTCGGTCAGAAATTTTTCTGAAGAGAGCGCTATACCAAGGGCTTTTCCAAACTCCGAAAGGCGGCTGTAAAACTCTTCTCTGAGTTCATCATCGGCAAGCAGGATTTCATAAGCTTCTTCATCATATGAATCTTTAACCGTTTTGAAGAGATCCCAGAGATCGGAATACCGGCCGGGCAGTTTTTCAATTTCTCTGTGAATGGATGTCAGAGTGCCGACCAGATCGGATTCATCAAACCCTTCAAATGCGCTGTACATTGTAAGCGCTTTATCCAGCTCACCGAGTACGCTTGCATAGTCGATTATAAAGCCAAACTCCTTTCCCTCATGAAGACGGTTGACACGGGCAATTGCCTGGAGCAGGGCGTGCTCTTTGAGCATCCTGCACAAATAGAGAACTGTATTTCGGGGGGCATCAAAACCGGTAAGCAGCTTATCCACGACAATAAGTAGCTCAGGTTCACTGCCGTGTTTAAACTGGTTGATTAGCTGCTTGGTATATTCTTCTTCACTGCCATAGCGTTTTATCATCTTTTGCCAGAATTTTACGACCTCATCTGTTGTTTCATCATCAGTCTCTTCATAGCCTTCACGCATATCCGGCGGCGAGATAACGACCTCGGAACTGACAATGCCAATTTCACTCAGGTATTCGTTGTATTTGAGGGCGGATGCCTTATTCGAGGCGACCAGTTGTGCCTTGAATCCCGTTCCCTGCCAGTTGGAGCGAAAGTGCTCGCTGATGTCAAAGGCTCTCATATAAATGACCTGATCAGCCTTGTTCAGCATTTCTGCCCGTGCATATTTGCGTTTTAAATCGGCTTGCTGTGCCTTGGTCAAACCTTTTGTGTGCCGCTTAAACCAGATATCAACAGCTTTTTTGTTCTGGATCATCTCCACATGCCGCCCCTCGTACAGCAGCGGGACAACAGCACCATCTTCAACGGCCTGGGAGATGGAATAATGGGGCTCCACCAGTTCACCGAATCTGGTGAAACTATTTTTTTCCTTCTTTAAAAGCGGCGTGCCGGTAAAACCTAAGTAACAGGCATGGGGAAACATCTGTCTCATCCGGGCAGAAAAAGAACCAAACTGAGTACGATGGCTCTCATCCACCAGAATGAAAATGTTGGGAGATTCATCCTGATATTTTTTTATTCCATAGGCTTTGTCGAACTTGTGAATGAGGGTTGTGATAATCCCTGATTTTTTCTCAGCAACCAGCTCCAGCAGATTTCTGCCTGATGTTGCCCGTTTTGCTTCAAGACCACAGGCGGCAAAGGTATTTCCAAGCTGCTTGTCGAGGTCGTTACGGTCTGTCACAAGAACAATTCTCGGATTCAAGATTTCAGTATCCAGGGCCAGGTTACGGGCCAGCATCACCATGGTCAGGGATTTCCCTGAGCCCTGGGTATGCCAGATCACGCCGCCTTTACGCGAACCCTCGCTATCAAAGTGCTTTATCCGGTTAAGCGTGGATTTGATAACAAAATACTGCTGATAGCGGGCAATTTTTTTGATACCTCCATCAAAAACGGTAAATTTCCATGCCAGCTCCAGCAGCCTTTCAGGACGGCAAAGGGAGAATAACGTCTCATCCTGAACCGTTAATAATTGACGATTGAGAATTGATAATTGACAATTAAGGGAAGTTTCAATTTTTTTTTGCACCCCTTCAGACAGTGGTTTGCTTTTCAAATTTAATAATTTTTCTTTATCCATTTTCCACTGTCCACCAGCCGGTTCTTTCCATACCCCCCAGAATCTTGCAGCGGTTCCCGTTGTTGCGTACATGGCACTGTTTTTATTCAGAGCCAGTACCATCTGACTGTAAATGAAGAGTTTGGGGATATAGTCATCATTTTGATTTCTGATCATCTGTGAAACCGCTTGTTCCACTTCAACATGTGGTGCTTTGCACTCAATTATGCAAAAGGGAATACCATTAACAAAGAGAACAATATCCGGACGAGTGGTTTCTGTACTTCTAGAACGTTCAACACTGTATTCGATCGCCACATGAAACTTGTTGCGCTGGGGATTACGCCAATTAATATAGTTCATATTGAAGCTTTTTGAGTCACCCTCAATAGTTTGCTCCATGGCGGTGCCAAGGGTAATCAGATCATAAATGGACTCGTTGGTCTTCAGCAGTCCGTCGTATTTGATGTTTTTCAGCTTCTGGATAGCCGACTGAATATTTTCTTCGCTGAAGAGATATTCACTGCTTTTATAATGAATGCGGTTTATTGCTTTAAGCTGGCTGCGCAGAATATTCTCCAACAGGACGTTAGACGTCCGTCCCTGCCGCTCTGCCAAAGCATCTTCGGGGGAGATATATTCATAGCCCATGGCTATCAGTAACTGAACAGCCGGGATTTGGGAGAGATGTTTTTCGGTTGTTTCAAAATAGCGCATGGTTAATTCTCTTCCTTTTCGATGATTTGCCAGTATCCTCGTGTCCCGCCAACTCGTTTTATTATTCCATCGTATTTCAGTTGCTTAATATTTTTTTCGATAGCTGTTGTGCTGATATTCAGCAAGTCAGCCAGTTGAACTCCAGATACTTT
>PDWJ01001123.1_pt1 | contig 34339 bp, 26 predicted proteins | sample 1430881 | NCBI WGS metagenome assembly PDWJ01 (sample SAMN01162460, study PRJNA174530) | Oral metagenome, whole genome shotgun sequencing project. | biome: Marine environment; feature: Marine mammal; material: Swab sample of the gingival sulcus; isolation source: swab sample of gingival sulcus...
CATGCTCCACACATTCCGGTTCCGTCCACCATAATACTATTTAAACTTGCCATGGTAGGAATTTCGTACTTTTTGGTTAGCAACGCACAGAATTTCATCATAATTGCAGGACCAATTGCCATACATTCGTCCACTTTTTCACGTTTAATTACCTCTTCCATTCCTTGGGTAATTAAACCTTTGTTTCCGTACGAACCGTCATCAGTCATAATAATAACCTCATCGGAGTGTTGACGCATTTCATCTTCTAAGATTAATAAATCTTTATTACGAGCTGCCAATACGGTAACTACTCGGTTTCCTGCTTTTTTGTATGCCTCAACAATGGGCAACAAAGGAGCTACACCTACACCTCCACCACAACATAACACAGTACCAACGTTATGAATTTCGGTAGCTTTTCCTAAGGGACCAACCAAGTCAGTAACCGAATCGCCTACGTTTAAATTGCACAATTTGGTAGATGATACTCCCATTTTTTGTACAATCATGGTAATAGTGCCTTTTTCAATATCGGCACCGGCAATAGTCAAAGGGATTCTCTCTCCCTTTTCGCCAACTCTTACAATCACAAAGTTTCCCGGCTTACGAGATTTTGCAATTAAAGGGGCTTCTACTACGATTTTTACAACCTTTTCTGAAAAATTTTCTTTTTCAACAATTTTGTTCATCAGTGTTTTTTTTGTTTAGTGTTTAGATATAAATACAATCCAAGGTTAATCAGATTATTATCATATACTTTCTTCTATAATAATAGCATTAAAAATAATTTACTATTATTGCATCTGTTAATCAACAAATAATAGTATTTTTTATGACGAGGCAAAAGTATAAAGAAGAAACACATACACCTAACAGTTTTTATGTATTTTAAAACAGTTTTCTTATTTTAGAAACCATCTAAATAGAAGATACGTTAAAAAGCCATGAGAGAGTAACTAAAAACAGAAGAATTCAAAACGGCTACACAACAAACAAATAACACATAAACACTGTAAATAAGCAACTTAAATCTACATGACAGTCAAGAGTATTATTTGATAATCGTTTTATTTCATTAACAAACAAAACAATTAAAATATGTTTTTTCAAAAGGTATTATTTATTTCTTTACTAGGATTTATCGCATTTTCAACAAATGCTCAAAAAATATCATTTTCATCTGATACAGAAAAATTTCCAAAAGAATTATCTGTATTTATGGAAAAATCAAACAAAAGAAAACAAGCGACACAATTCAGAGAAAAATTCACAGCATTTTGGCATTCGGATATCGATAATTCTACACAAAAATTAATTATTGAAACATGTAATCTACTATTACAAAAAAAAGCTCGTGCTTATCCTAACTTTCACAATTATTTCAATTTGGTTTTCGATTTTTGGAAAAAAGATAAAGCCAATTTTAAAATATGGCAACAAGGTTTTTTTTCACAAATAAAAAACAAGCAACTGCGAATTCACAAAATGGATTTATTTATCCACCAAACAAGAAAATTGGTTTACGACAGTATTCTCCATCAATCACATTTAACAACATGGAAAATAACCACTCCTAAATATAAGTATCAATTTCTCTACAATGAACTATCGATTAAATTTGAAGAAACCGATTTACAAACTATTAGTAAATACGACACCATAACTATACACAACACATCGGGAACTTACTTTCCCTTAAAAAAAATATGGTTAGGAAACAAAGGAAGAGTAAACTGGCTGCCAACTAAAAATACACCAAAACAGTATGTCACTTTTAAGGACTATCATATTGATATTCTAAAAACAGTATATACGGTGGATACAGTTACCTTTCACAATAAAAATCTACTGGAAACCAATATTAAAGGAAAGTTTACCAACAAAAACAATTTTATAAAAAATAAGAATAAACTAAAATATCCCAGATTTGAATCCTTTGATAACAATATTGTCATCGAAAAATTATTTCCCAACATCCATTATAAAGGCGGCATTATAATTCACGGCAATAGACTTTTAGGTAAAGGATCGCAAAAAAATCCTGCAAAAATTGAACTTTTACGTAATGATTCCCTGCTATTCACAGCAACATCAAAAATATTCGCATTTAACAACCAACAAATAGTTAGTAAGTTAGCAAAAATTGATTTAAAAATAGACACCTGCCGATTTTATCATCCGGGACTTTTTTTCCGTTATAATACAAAATTAAAACAGCTGAATCTGCTCCGTAGCAACAACAGTATTACAAAGAGTCCTTTTTTCGACACCTATCACAATATCATCTTTAATACAGATAAACTAACCTGGAATATCAATTCAAATAAGATATTTTTCGGCGACAACAAAATCAGTAATAAACCTGCTCCCAGAGTTGAGTCTATCCATTTCTTCAGTATGAAAAGATTTATGCAAATACAAGGAATGGACAGCACCAATCCATTAGTTCTATTACACAAATACGCACAATATACCTATTCCAATATTTTTGATGCCAACGATTATGCAAATTTTATAAAAAAACCAATCAATCAGGTCAAGCAACAATTGGTTAATCTATCGTTTCAAGGATTTTTAGATTATAATACCAATACGCAGGAAGTAACGCTATTCCCAAGAGTTTCATCCTATATTCGTTCTGCAATGGGTAAGCAAGATTATGATGTTATACGTTTCGATACAGAACCAAATATCAAAAAGTTCGATGCCATTTTAAACCTGAAAGATAACAATATCAAATTAAACGGTATTCGTAAAATACTGGTAAGCGACTCCCAAAAAGTCGCCATATACCCTCACAGTAAACAAGTCATGGTTAAAAGAAACAGAGATTTTAATTTTGACGGAAAAATAGAAGCCGGTTTACTAGATATGTTCGGAAATAACTTTGATTTCTCTTACGATAAATTTAAAATCAATTTTAATCAATTAGATTCCATTCAACTATATACGCCCATGGAATCGAAATATAAAACAGGGCTTCGAAAAGTAAAAAAGGTAAGCAGTGTTCTCGAAAAAATTTCAGGCAATCTATTAATTGACGACACACACAACAAGTCGGGAATAAAAGATTTTCCTGAATATTCGATTTTTAACAGCAGCGATTCGTGCTTTGTTTTTTACGACAGTAAGCATATTAGGAATGGTATTTATAAACGCGATACATTTTATTTTAAAGTAGCTCCGTTCGCCATAAAAAACACCAATAAATTAGAACAAACAGATATTCAATTAAAAGGAAAACTCTTTTCGGGGGGCATTTTTCCGAATATACCAAACACTCTAATTCCACAAAAAGATAATTCTTTAGGGTTTACATATACCACACCAATAAAAGGACTTCCGATTTACAATAAAGGTATATTTACCGATACCATAACTCTTTCGGGATCGGGTCTCTGTGGAAAAGGAACACTTTCGTACCTGGGAACTAACACCAAATCGAACTTTTTTATTTTTCTCCCCAAAAAAACCATAGCCCAAAATGCAGAATTTATCGGATTATCAAAACACTATCCCGATATAAAAGGAGAAGCTCTATCGGTAGAATGGATTCCAGAAGCTGATAAAACAACAGTAAAAACATCAACAAAACCAATAATACTTTACCATGATAATACCAGTTTTACCGGCACATTAAACTTAACACCGAGCAGTGTTATCGGCAGTGGAAAAGTAAAACTATTCTCATCGCAGCTAAAATCGCAACATTTTAAATTCAAAAGAGACAGTATAAAAGCTGATACTGCAAATCTTAAAATATTCAAAGCCGATTCCATTAATCCGGTTTTTGAGAGTAAATCCATTAACGGCACGATTAACATGACCAATAAAATTGCAAAATTCAGCAATAACAACAAAGATAATATAAGCGATTTCTGGGTAGCAAAATTTAAAGGAAAAACGAATAAATTTACATGGAATGTTGAGAAAAATACCATTAATTTTCAAAATACTTCCTCTGAATATCTATCAGAATTGTGGCAAAACAAACAAATAAATCTACTTCCCGACTCTTTACAGAACACTTTTATTGCCGCCAATCCACAACAAGATTCTTTAACCATAAAAACACCTTTAGCTGTATACAATTTAAACACCGGTATTATCGCGGCAAAATATGTCCATAAAGTAAACATAGCCGACGCTTTGGTATTTCCCAAAAACGGAAATATAAACATTGGAGTTAGAGGCGTTATTGACACTTTAGAAAATGCAGAGATAGTAATGGATACCATTGTTCAGAAATATAAGATATATGACGCTAAAGTAGTTTTAAAAGGAAGAAATAAATTTTCAGGCTCAGGAAAATACGACTATTTAAACGAGAACAACCAAAAACAACTGGTTACAATAGACTCCTTAACCGTAGATACCATGAAACAGGCCGCAGCGTATGGAAAAATAGACTCAACTCAAAATTTCTGGCTCAACCAATACTTCAAATATTATGGCAACATTAAAATTACCGGTAAAGATACGCTTCCTCAATTTAACGGCTACACTCTTATCAATAATAGCTGTGACACCCGCAGTAATTACTGGGTTGGTTTTTCTCAAAACATCAATTCTAAAAACGCATTAATCCCTGTGGATTCAACTACCAGAGATAATAAAAACACCCGTTTATTTAATGCTTTTTATCTCACCAATGATTCTATTCATATTTACGCCTCTTTTTTGGGACACCGCAAATTTTATACAGACAATCCACTACTCAGCGCCGAGGGATATTTAAGCTATAATAAGAATATAAATGCATATGAAATAGGCAATATCAAGAAATTAGAACAAAATTTACTTCCCGGAAATATTATCCGTTTCTATTCGGATAAATGTTTAATTCAAGGACAGGGAAAGTTAAATTTAGGTTGTACATTGGGGCAAATAAAACAAATCGCCTCAGGAACTATAGAACATAATTCAGCACAAAATAAAACATCATTAAATTTATGCTATGGTGTTGATTTCGGTTTTAACGAAGAAGCACTGAAGATAATGCAAAATATTTTCAGACAGAAGAAATTACCTACTATTTCTGCAAAAGATATAAATATCCAACAAAAATTAACCGAAATATTAGGAAGAGAAGCCACTTTAAAACTACTATTACAACAAAAGAATTTAAAACAGATGATGCTACCATTACCACTGCAACGAACTTTCTTTTTTAACAACCTTAATTTTGTGTGGCATAACAAGAAAAAATCCTATATCTCAGAAGGAAAAATAGGTATTGGAAACATCAAAAATATGCAATTGAATAAAGAGGTTACCGGCAAAATAGAACTTAACAAAAAACGAAGCGGCAACCGTTTAACTATCTATTTAGAATTAGACAAACAAACCTGGTTTTTCTTCGAATATTTTCACGGTGTAATGTTCGTTTGCTCATCGGACACAAAATTCAATAACATTATACACAAAACAAAAGAACGGAAACGACGATTTAAAGGAGAAGATAAGAGAATTCCTTACTCCTATATTCTTACAACCGAATCGAAGAAAGATGATTTTTTAAAACAAGTAAATAACGAAAGATAATTTTACAAAAAACATCTTTTTTAGTCTGCACTTTTGCGAAATATTGTATCTTCGTGGAATTATTTATTAATACAGAATTTCTAAAATTATAAAAGGTGGCAAATAAACTGGTTATTATTCCAACTTATAACGAAAAAGAGAATATAGAAGCAATTATACGAAAAGTATTTTCGCTCCCCATAAATTTTGATATATTAGTAATTGAAGACAATTCTCCCGACGGCACAGCTGCAATAGTAAAGCATCTACAAGAAAGTTTTTCACAGTTGCACATGATTGAACGTAAGGGAAAATTGGGTTTGGGTACTGCCTACATAGCAGGATTTAAGTGGGCTTTGGAACACAATTACGAATATATTTTTGAGATGGATGCTGATTTTTCACACAATCCTAATGATTTAATTAAACTTTACGAAGCTTGTTCGTGTGAAAACGGCGATATGTCGATAGGTTCGCGATACGTTTCGGGTGTAAATGTTGTAAACTGGCCAATGGGGCGTGTATTAATGTCGTACTTTGCATCGAAATATGTCCGGATTATTACAGGCATGAAAGTACACGATGCCACCGCCGGCTTTGTCTGCTATACCCGAAAGGTTTTAGAAAAAATCAATTTAGATAAAATACGCTTCAGAGGTTATGCTTTCCAAATAGAAATGAAGTTTACTACATGGAAGTATGGTTTTAAAATTATTGAAGTCCCCATTATCTTTACCGACAGAACACAAGGCACGTCGAAAATGAGCGGCGGAATATTTAACGAAGCAGTTTGGGGCGTTATTAAAATGAAAATCCGCAGTTGGTTTACAAAATATCAATAAGAGTAAATCGCAACCTGGTTTTACGTACAAAAAATCCTTTAATGGATTTCTAAAAATTACACTAAACAACCCTATTATGAATTATTTAATCACAAATGCCACAATTGTAAACGAAGGCAAAAAGTTTACTGGAAACGTATTAATTAACGATGGTAAAATAGCCACCATTTCAACAGAATCAATCGTTTCAGAAAATTGTACTGTTATTGATGCTACAGGTATGCTCCTATTTCCTGGAGTTATCGACGACCAGGTTCATTTTCGTGATCCGGGTATGCCGCACAAAGGTGATTTATATACCGAATCGAGAGCTGCTGTTGCAGGAGGAACAACTTCGTTTATGGATATGCCCAACGTGAAACCTCAAACAGTAACCCAAGATTTATTAGCAGAACGCTACAAATTAGGCGCAGAAAAATCGTTGGCAAATTACTCTTTTTATATGGGAGCTACCAACGATAACTTAGAAGAAATTCTAAAAACCAACCCTAAAACAGTTTGCGGCATTAAAATATTTATGGGTTCGTCAACAGGTAATATGCTGGTAGATAATATCGACACACTTTCGCAGATATTTGAAAAATCGAAACTCTTAATTGCTACCCACTGCGAAGATACACCTACCATTGAAGCAAATCTAAGAGCCTTTCAGGAAAAATACGGAACTGAAATTCCAATGAAGTATCATGGAAAAATCCGCAGCGATAAGGCTTGCTACAAATCATCGAAACTGGCTGTTGATCTGGCAAAAAAATACAATACTCGTTTACATATTTTGCACCTGTCAACCGGAATGGAGATGGATTTATTTGACAACATCCTTCCTGCCAAAGCTAAACGTATAACTGCCGAAGTTTGTGTACACCATTTGTGGTTCGACGACAGCGATTACGAAAAACGAGGTGCCAGAATACGTTGGAATCCGGCAATAAAAACAGCCGAAGATAAAGCCAAATTATGGGAAGCCCTTTTAGATAATCGTTTAGATGTAATTGCCACCGATCATGCGCCCCACACCAAAGCCGAAAAAGACGGTGATTATATGAGTGCAGCCGGAGGTGGACCTTTGGTGCAACATTCTTTAGTTGCCATGTTGGAATGTACCAAACAGGGTAAAATAACCATAGAGCAGGTGGTTGAAAAAATGTGCCACACTCCAGCAGACATTTTCCAAGTGAAAGAAAGAGGATATATCCGCGAAGGATATTTTGCCGATTTAGTGCTGATAAAAGAAGAACAATGGACTGCCTGCGAAGACAATACGCTTTACAAATGCGGATGGACTCCTTTTGACGGCATCACATTCCACCATAAAGTAAATAAGACTTTTGTTAATGGAAACTTAGTTTATGATAATGGTGCTTTTAACGAGCAGCATAAAGGCATGCGATTGGAGTTTGACCGATAAGGTTAATCTAATAATGAAACAGTTAGAAACTGGAGATACTTTTTGTTAATTTTGTGTATTCTTGGTGTCCTTTTGCGGTTAAATTAATTTGTTAATATGACAATACGGTAATGTGATAATTTAATTCAATCATTAGTTTGCAGCCATAAATAAAAAGAAGGTGAAAAGATACAATGAAAATAAGTTGTTAAACAGAGTATTTCAACAATTATTTTATGCAAACGCAGCAGGGACAGTGCATTCACTCTCCGATTTCAATTAAATTATAATATAGAACAAAAGACAGAAGGGCTGACGGCAGCAAACCAATAAATCATCTTATAATTTTGAAAGATGAAAGCAAAACAGGAAGGATATATTCACGTTTATACAGGGAATGGCAAGGGAAAAACAACGGCGGCCATTGGTCTTGCAATACGTGCAATTGGAGCTGGTAAAAAAGTATTCTTTGCCCAGTTTGTAAAAGGAATGGCATATTCCGAAGTCAAAGCATTGAAAAATTTTGCCCCAAATATTATCGTCAAACAATACGGCTTAAATTGCTTTATTTACAATGCTCCCACCCAAGCCGATATAAATGCAGCAAAAAAAGGACTGTTTGAAGTTACCCAAATTATTCTATCGGAAAAATACGATGTAGTAGTATTAGATGAAGCCAATATTGCTATTTATTACCAACTTTTTTCTATTACAGAACTCATCGATTTATTAAAGAAAAAGCCCAAACAAACAGAAATAATTATTACAGGTAGATATGCCTGTCAGAAATTAATCGATTTTGCAGATTTAGTATCAGAAATGAAAGAGATAAAACACTACTATACCAAAGGCATTGAGGCAAGAAAAGGAATTGAATACTAACTTTTAATTTGACTCAACATCACCTGTTCCTTTTCCAAAATGTCTATATTTGCAGCAGATAAAACTTGATATAAAATAGACTAATGAAAATATTATTTATAGATTCGACACACCCCTGCCTGGGTGAAATGTTAGAAGCAGCAGGATTCGACTGCACTTATGCTTATGAAAAAAGTAAAGATGAAATATTAAAGCTTTTCCCCCACTTCGAGGGATTTGTTATCCGTAGTAAATTTAAACTTACCAAAACCGAATTAGATTTAGCTACAAATCTGAAGTTTATTGCACGCGTTGGTGCCGGATTAGAAAATATTGATGTGGAATATGCCGAAAGCAAAGGTATTATCTGCTACAATGCCCCTGAAGGTAACAGAGATGCTGTTGGCGAACATGCCGTTGGTATGCTATTGGCTCTGTTCAATAATCTATATCGCTGCAACTGGGAAGTAAGCAATGGAAAATGGCGGCGCGAAGAGAATAGAGGTGTCGAAATTATGGGTAAAACAGTCGGCATTATCGGCTATGGTAATATGGGAAGTGCTTTTGCCCGGCGATTAAGCGGTTTTGGCTGTAAAGTAATTGCTTACGATAAATATAAAAACAACTATTCTGATGCCTATTGCGAAGAAAAACAACTTTCCGATTTATTTGAGCAGTGCGATGTGTTAAGTCTGCACGTACCACAGACCCCCGAAACTATTTATATGGTAAACGATGAATTTTTAAGCAATTTTAAAAAACCAATTTATCTGATAAATACCGCAAGAGGCAAAGTAGTTTGTATTGCCGATTTGGTAAAACGTCTGAAATCGGGACAGGTAAAAGGTGCTTGTTTAGATGTTTTAGAATACGAAAAAACATCATTCGAAGATTTACATGCCAACGAATTGCCCGAAGATTTTCAATATCTAATTGATGCTGATAACGTACTGCTTTCGCCACACGTAGCCGGCTGGACTCACGAATCGAATATAAAATTGGCACAAGTGCTGGCAGATAAAATTATTGCAGAGTTTAAAAATTAACTGCTTACCACTTTCAATGCTGCAATATACTCAGGAGTTGTACCGCAGCATCCACCCACAATTTGTACGCTTTTATTCTCAATAAAAACTTGCAGGCTGTGGGTGAATTGCTCTACAGTTATGGGGTAATTCCCCTTTTTATCAGGAAAACCGGCATTAGGATATACCATCAAAGGTAGCCGAGTTAATTCACGCAGGTAAGGAACAGCTTTTATTTCAGCCATTTTACCGGCACAATTTACACCCAGTATATCTATCCCGAATTGATGTACCAAATCTACCATTTCGGTTAAAGGGAAACCTAAAACAGTTTGTTTGCCTAAAGAATCAACAGCAAAGCTTACTGCTGTAGGAATTTTGCTATTACAATTCCTTAAAGCTGTAAGCGCAGCCTTTAAATTTTCTCTATCAATAACCGTTTCCAATAACAACAAATCGATATTTTCTGATAACAAAACAGCTATCTGCTGCTGATAACAGGCAGTCATCTCATCAAAAGTTACTAATGACTGTCTCGACAAACTTACAGAAGCAGGGCCTACTGAACCGGCTATAAAACAAGGTTTACCTGTATTTTTTTTTTGATAATCTGCAATAGATTTCCTGGCAATTTCTACAGCAGAATGATTGATTTCTTCTACTCTATTCTGCATTTTGTATCGCCCTAAATCAACAGCATTGGCACAAAAAGTATTGGTCGTAATAATATCTGCTCCTGCATCTAGAAAATCTGTATGTACCTGATAGATAATCTCCGAATTGGTAACATTCAAACACACATTGGGCTGTTGCTGATGTACAAACCCAGCAATAGATGTTCCCATTGCTCCATCAAGAATTAATACTTTATCCTGTTGCAGCAACCTTAATATATTTGGTGTTTGGCACATAAATTTTACAATAGTACAAACTGTGCGGTATCTCGACTCCGCTGTTCCAATAAAATTTTGCGATCGGTAATCATCCGCTCCACTGCCTCTTCATTCTGATGGCGGATGGTAATCAATTCTACACCGCTGTTGTATTTCACTATAAAATTCTGCGACAGTTCTTGAACTAAACGTTCCAGACGCTCTTCAGGATTATCGATACAAACCGAAAAGCTAATGGCTGAGTTTTGAATTAAATTTACTTTTATTCTATATTTGCTGAACATCCCAAATATACCGCTCAAATTCTCCTCTACCATAAACGAAAAATCGGTGGGACGAATGGAAATTAGTACCTGATTCTGCTTGCGGATAAAAATAGGACTGCTTCCTCGTGTGGCATCTGAAGCTGTACTGATTAATGTTCCTGCCTCAGTATAATTTACAAACGAACGCACCCTCAGCGGAATCTTTTTTTGCTGCAAAGGCTGAATCGTTTTAGGATGGATAACCTTACCGCCGTAAAAAGCCAGCTCAATGGCCTCGTGATACGATATTCTGTCCACCTTTACCGCATCGGACAACCACTTAGGGTCGGCATTCATTATTCCCGGTACATCTTTCCAGATGGTAACCTCTTCAACATCTAAAATATTCGATAACACAGCGGCAGTATAATCAGAACCTTCACGTCCTAAAGTAGTAGTTAAGTTGGTAATTGTTCCTCCAATAAACCCTTGAGTAATATATACAAATGTATTATTAAAATTAAAAGCCTTGCGAATTAATTTTGAAGATAACTGCCAATCCACTTTTCCTTCACGAAAGGTATCGTCAGTTTTCAGACAGGTACGAATATCAATCCAGCGGTTTTGTGTTCCGCTTAAACGCAAAAATTCGCTAACAATAGTTGTGGAAAGCAATTCGCCAAAAGCTACTATTTGATCGTAATCGAAATCGTAATTTAGTGATGGTGTTTTTTCCAGGTAAGCTGTTAATTGCCCGAACAAACGTTCTATTTTAATAAAAACCACATCTTCTTTATTCGTAAAAAGTTCTTCTACAATATCTAAATGATATTTCTTTAAGGCTTCTAGCTGTGATGCGATAGTGTCCTCTTTATGAAAGAAATCAACAGCAATACGCTCTAAGGCATTTGTCGTTTTTCCCATTGCCGACAATACAACAATAGTTTCTTTTTTATGTGATTGTACAATTCTTACAAAATTACGCACCCCTTCGGCACTATTTACAGAAGCTCCTCCAAATTTTAATACATTCATACGGGTTATTTGTTTAAGTTTGTCATTGATTCTACTCGTTTAGTTGAGTTTGTAAAATCGGGGCGAATTTACTGTAATAAAACTATTATACCAAATCCTCTAAAGAAGAGAATGTATAATCTGATTTACCCTTGAACATTATTTCACTCCACAGAAGCAGTAAGAAAATGTATTCTATTCATAAAAATATTACCCTGATAAAACGAAAATTAAGTTCCCAGGAATAAGTTGCAAATTTTCATTCCGAAAACGTTTGAAATAACTATTGTGCTTCAATAAAAAATTCTAACTTTGTCGCTACAAAATTATAAATACTACATAAAATGAAGAAACTAAATCGTGTTATCACACTCAATGAGTTTATCATCGAACGCCAAGCCGATCACCCCGGAGCGAAAGGAGAGTTATCCAGACTATTACATCATATTGCCGTTGCGGCAAAAATTGTACATCGCGAGGTCAATAAAGCCGGACTAGTTGATATATTGGGAGCAGAAGGAGCTCAGAATATTCAAGGCGAAGAACAGCAGAAATTAGATGTTTTTGCCGATGACCATTTTATTGACGCTTTAAAAGCCTGCGGCGAATGTTGTGCCATTGCCTCTGAGGAAAACGAAGATATTATTATTTTGGACGAAGAATTGAGCAAACAGGGAAAATATGTTTTCTGCATGGATCCGTTAGACGGTTCTTCAAATATTGATGTTAATGTTTCTATTGGTACCATATTCTCCATTTTTGAACGTACCAGCCCCCGGGGCGAAACTCCGACAGTAGAAGATTTTTTACAGCCCGGAACTGCACAGGTAGCTGCCGGATATATTATTTACGGTTCATCAACCATGTTGGTTTACACCACAGGAAACGGTGTAAATGGTTTTACCTTAGACCCGTCAATCGGCGAGTTCTGTTTATCGCATCCTAATATAAAAACACCTAAAACAGGCGGTATTTATTCCATCAATGAAGGAAACTATATTAATTTCCCATTAGGAGTAAAAAAATACATTAAATACTGTCAGGAAAAGGATACCCGCAGCAAACGCCCTTACACTTCGAGATATATCGGTTCTTTGGTTGCCGATTTTCACCGCAACCTGTTAAAAGGCGGTATTTTTATCTATCCGCAGACCAATAAAAATACTGCGGGCAAACTGCGCTTGATGTATGAATGTAATCCTGTTGCTTTTATTGCCGAACAAGCCGGAGGCAAAGCGACCAATGGTCACGATAGAATCTTAGAGATTGTTCCGGAAACAATCCATCAACGTGTGCCGCTTTATACAGGTTCAAAAAATATGGTGGATAAAGCCGAAGAATTTCTGAATTTCTTTAACAATATTTAAAACAAGTAATAATTAACATTTAATGTGGTAAAGTATTTGAAAATATTTTACCGCATTTTTTATGCTTTTAAAAATATACTGCCTTCCCACAAAAGACCTTTTAATTCAAGGATTCTTCACCTTAAAACTTAATACTTAAAGAAAGACAGAATTTTATTTAACACTCTAAAACTAACAATTAAGTTATTTTTTATATCTTTACAATAACTAATTTAAAGAATATCTAATTATGAAAAAAGCAATTTTTATTACAGCACTTTGCTGGATCATTTTTAGCGGCTGCTCAACAAACTCAAAAGAAAAAACATCTTCGCTTATCTCTATAGATATTAAGGATGTAAAAAAAACAGTCTCGGTGCCTTTATCCGATTTAATTGAAAACTTAGAAATAATTCCGTTAGAAAACAAAAATGAAGCTCTTTGTAAAATAGGAGTTATTTATGTATCTGACAATTATATTGGAATCAGGCCGTTCAGCCAAGATCCTTATAAACTGTTTAACAGAAAAGGAAAATTTATTGCCAATATAGGAGCAAAGGGGCAGGGACCAGGAGAATACGCAGCTTTATATCACAGTCAAATTGATGAAAAAAAGAAACGTATTTATCTTACAACATTTAATGCTGACAAGATCTTAACCTATGATTTAAAGGGAAAATATATTGAAAAAGAAGACATAAAGTTTCCAAACAGAATTCGAAAAGCAATTCCTTATGTCAATAATAAAAAGAAAACAGTAACTGTATTTACCCTGCCATTTAAAGGAATGGATAAATATGTATGCTGGGCACAAAACTTTAAAGGAAAGTTTATTCAGAAAATAAAAGCAGGAAGATTTGCTTTAAAACCCGATTTCAGTAACGAAGTTATTTCGTGTAACAATACGGCTAATTATGATTTTATATTAGGACAATTTTGGCAAAAGCAACAGGATACTCTTTGTCATTATGATGTTAAGAATAATCAGCTGACACCTGTATTTACACTAAAAGCTCCTCGAAAACCAGGAAAATTAATTTATGATTATCTGGAAACACCAAACAATTTTTTTGTTTTTATTAAAGACATTGACAGAGGAAAAAACAGGCATGCTGACAGTGACATAGGAGCAACAAAAGCTATAATAGTAGATAAAAAAACAAAGCAAGCCCATTTTGTTCATATTGTAAATGACTTTTTAGGAGATTTAGATATTGATCCTTATTATCTTTCTTATCAAGTTCGTAATGGTTATTTTACTTCTTATATAGAACCCGTTGAGTTAAAAGAAACACTGGAAGCAGCTTTAAAGAAAGATAATTTAAAACCAGAAATACGTAAAAGAGTAAAACAGCTAAATGCATCATTAAACAATAATGATAATAATGTATTACTTATCGGAAAGTTAAAGCAATAACATATTAAAAACCAAAGGAGAGGCTATCGTCTCTCTTTTTTTGTTTTTTTATAAAATATTATTTGAAAACAATTTAAATAGCAATCTATTAGCTGCCTTTTCAACAAATAATGTAATTTTGACGACACTAAAATTCCAAACAATATACAGTAATGAAAAATTTCGACTATATCCTTACTATTAATGCAACACCCGAAGAGGTTTTTAATGCATTAACTAATCCGTTTCAAATTGAATTGTGGACAGGCTATCCGACAGTAATGGATGATAAAGAGGGAACTATCTTTTCTCTTTGGGAGGGAGATATAACCGGCTGTAATATTGAAATAGTAAAAAATTATAAAATTGTACAGGAATGGTTCTTCGGAGCAACCGAGAATCCATCAATTGTAACATTTCTACTAAAAAAATCGGGAAAAGACACCCGTATAGAATTGACACACACCAATATTCCATGTGATGCCTATGACGAAATTACAGAAGGCTGGAAAGAGTACTATTTAAAATCGATGAAAGATTTTTTGGAATTTTATTAATAATTATAATCAAGTCCCCTTTTTTGTTTATATCCACTAAAACACACTTTCTAAACATAATCTGAGAGAATAACCTCTTACTTTAATTCAAGTATCCATCATCTTGAAAAAACAATTTTTCTTCTGGTTTTATTCAGTTCATTATTATATCTTTGTAGACTAATATATTATTATCCCAGAAAAAAATTATACCCGATGAAAAAAGAAAAAGTATTAGAAATAGGAAAAGTATTACTTCGCAAAAAAGCAATAGTAGTTATAGTACTTGTGACATTGCTAATTCTTTTTTTCGATAATGAATCGGCAATCAATTGGCTACGACACAAGTCTGCCATTAAAGATCTGGAGGCAGAAAAAGCCTATTATCAACAAAAAATAGATAACGATAAACGCCGCATTAATGAATTAAATAGCAACAAAGCAAGTTTGGAAAAATTTGCACGCGAACAATTCATGATGAAACGTAAAAAAGAAGATATTTTTATGCTGATAGAAGAGTAAATTACACCATCAGCTCTCCCATTCCCTGACGGATAATCTCGAAATCGCTGTTGGTACAATCTACCACAGTGGAAGCAATATTTTTCCCGTAACCACCGTCAATTACCAAATCTACCACACTGCCGTATTTTTCGTGTATCAATTCAGGGTCGGTGGTATATTCCACCACATCATCAGCATCGCGAATTGATGTAGTTACAATAGGAGTTCCCAACTCTTCAACAATTCTTCGCGGAATATAATGGTCTGGTACACGAATCCCTACTGTTTTCTTTTTGCTTTTAAATAACTTAGGGACATTATTGCTTGCAGGAAGCACAAAAGTAAAAGCTCCCGGCAGATTTTTCTTCATCATTTTAAAAGTCACATCATCTACCCGTGCATATTCTGACAAATTACTTAAACTACTGCATATAATTGAGAAATTTGATTTTTGTAAAGTTACCCCCTTCAACTGTGCCACCCGCTGCAGTGCCTTAACATTATTAATATCGCACCCAATGGCATAAACCGTATCAGTAGGGTAAATAATAACTGCTCCATCGCGAAGCATATCAATAATCTGTCTGAATTCTCTGTGGTTAGGATTATCAGGATATAATTTTAATAACATTTTGTAGTGTTTTAAGTGAATTAAAAAAGAAGACACGCCATACGCATCTTCTTTTCTTATAATTTTATCCGTTTACTTTTTTATAATCAGCTAGAAACTGCTCTAAACCTTTATCAGTTAATGGGTGTTTCAGCAGACCTAAAATAGCATTTAAAGGACAAGTTGCCACATCGGCTCCAACCTCAACACACTGAATAATGTGCATGGTGTGACGTACAGATGCTGCCAGCACTTCAGTATCGAATCCATAGTAACTAAACATATCCACAATCTGACGAATTAACTCTATTCCATCGGTAGAAATATCATCTAAACGGCCAATAAAAGGAGACACATATGTTGCTCCTGCTTTAGCGGCAAGCAGTGCCTGACCTACCGAAAACACCAAAGTACAATTGGTTCTGATATTTTTTGATGATAAATATTTTATTGCTTTAATACCATCTTTTGTACATGGAACTTTTACCACAATCTGTTCGTGCAGCTCTGCTAACTCTACTCCCTCTGCAATCATCTGCTCATATTCCGTAGCAATAACCTCAGCACTTACATCGCCATCAACAATTTCACAAATATCTACATAATGCTGTAAAATATTTTTCGCTCCTTTTATACCCTCTTTTGCCATTAAAGACGGATTTGTAGTTACACCATCCAATACACCTAAGTCCTGAGCTTCTTTTATCTGCTCCAAATTTGCTGTGTCTATAAAAAATTTCATTGTTCTTAAATTTTAATTCATTTTACAAGCAACGAAAATAGACTATTTTTTCACAGTATGCAACAAAAAGAAAAACAAATATCCGTAAACCCGTTAATTTGATAATCAGTTAAAAAATAAAAAAACGAGGCAGAAACAACCTGTAGGGGAAGGAACTTACAATTTAAAACACTGAAATCTGTTTTCTTTAGATTTATTGCATTTGGTATTTGAATATACGATCTACAATTCGTCCTAAAACTTGCCCCAATAATAGTTTGTTTATATTTTTGTCGTACATTAGAAATTATCTAGTTTCTGCAAGAAATCCCAAAACACTGCGCTACTATCGTTAAAAAACAGTTATTTAAAATAGTAAACGCTTTGATTTTCAGAACATCGAAAGTCTTGTCTTTGGAGCCTTTCTTATTAGAGACTTTAAAATTTATTGTTTTTTTTGTAAACACTATCTATTTTTACGAACCAAAATCAACCACAAGGAATCTTTTTGAATTTCTATAATCTTAAACTTTAGGATGATTATAACATATAAATCAAAAAAAATGGCATAACTTTTGAAACATTTATCCAAAAAAACAGTAAATACAACACATAAAAACAACTCTTTTCTAAAAAACACAGAATAATCAATTAAAATATTTAATTTTGTTGCTTTGTTCATCTTATATACAAGAAAGTATTATTCTTTCAAACATCTAAAAATAAGAACAGATAACATCTAAAACAAATAATTATTATGACTAAAAAATTAATTTTATTGCTGTTAACCGTAACAATAGGATCAACTCTATTTGTATCAGCACAAAAATCTCCTAAAGCAGTAATGACTTTCAAATCTACAACAAAAGATTTTGGAACTTTTAAAGAGGAGAAAGGGAGTGTAACCCACTCTTTTGATTTTACCAATACAGGAAAACAGCCTGTAATTATAAAAAAGGTTCATGCATCATGCGGCTGCACAACACCAAGCTGGAGTCGTCAACCCATTGCTCCGGGCCAGAAAGGATATATAAAAGTAACCTACCATGCAAAAAACCGTCCGGGACCTTTTAATAAATCAATTACTGTTACCGCTAATACTGTTCCTGCAGTATCTGTGCTACGTATTAAAGGAAAAGTTACACCACGAGTTAAAACTATTGCCGATTTGTATCCTCGTAAAATGTCGGGTTTACGAATGAAAAACAATCATATATCATTTACAAAGGTAAAAAATACAGAAATAAAGAGTGTAAATTTGCCTGTTTATAACGACAGCGAAACTCCTATTACAATTGGGTTTAAACATTTGCCTTCGCATGTAAGTATTAAAATGGTTCCTGCGACACTAAAGCCAAAACAGAAAGGAACTATTGTTGCCAAATATGATGGTGCAAAGAAAAACGACTGGGGATATGTGTACGACTATTTAACTTTATTAATTAATAATGAATATAAACCCGGACAGCAAATAGTTGTTAGTGCCGATATCGTAGAAGATTTTGACAAACTTACTTATGCACAAAAAGCAAAAGCACCAAAAATTGAGGTAACTGAAAATGTTTTCGATTTTAAACAAATTAAACAAGGTGAAAGCGTCAACCATACTTTTAAAATTAAAAATACCGGAAAATCCGATTTAATTATCAGAAAAACCAAAGCATCCTGTGGTTGTACAGCTATTGCTCCTCAATCGAAAGTAATTAAACCAGGAAAAACTACCGACTTAAAGGTTGTTTTCAATTCAAGAGGTAAGCGTGGTCGTCAGAACAAATCGGTAACTATTATTACCAACGACCCATTAACACCATCTATTTACCTTCGAATTACAGGTAATGTATCAATTCCTTCTATAAAGAAATAGAAGATATTTTACCATAAGATATTCCAATAAAAAGGGTGTTGATTTTACTATCAACACCCTTTCTTATTTTAGCCTATTAAAAGAAATATGGATTAAATTTCAAATTTTGCTTTTATTTGATTCACATAATCCAGTTTTTCCCAAGTAAACAGCTCCACCTCTTTTTCGTAAGTTCCAAAATAAAGTGACTCAAAATGTTTGGTTACAGTTCGCGGCGTTCTACCCATATGTCCATACGCTGCTGATTCTTCATAAATAGGATTACGCAATTTCAAACGCTGCTCAATGGCTGCCGGACGCAAATCAAAAATCTCTGCAACTTTCTCAGCAATTTCACCATCGGTAAGGTTCAACTTGCTTTTATTATAAGTATTTACAAAAATATTTATTGGTTGAGCTATTCCAATAGCATATGACAACTGTACCAATACCTCATCGGCAACGCCTGCAGCAACAAGATTTTTAGCAATATGACGGGCTGCATAAGCTGCCGAACGGTCCACCTTTGAAGGGTCTTTTCCAGAGAAAGCTCCTCCGCCGTGAGCACCCTTTCCTCCGTAGGTATCCACAATAATTTTACGACCTGTTAAGCCGGTATCGCCGTGGGGACCTCCAATTACAAATTTACCTGTAGGATTTACGTGTAAAATAAAATTATCATCAAAAAGTTGCTGTACACGCTCAGGCAGCATAGCCACCACACGAGGAATTAAAATGTTACGAACATCTTCATAAATTTTATTTAACATGCGTTCATCGTTACTGTCGAACTCGTCGTGCTGAGTAGATACCACTATGGTATGAACACGTTCCGGCTGATCGTTATCGTTATACGCTATAGTAACCTGCGATTTTGAATCAGGACGCAGATAAGTCATTTCCTTACCTTCGCGACGAATAGCCGCAAGCTCAATCAATAATCGGTGCGACAACTCCAATGATAAAGGCATATAATCATCGGTTTCATTGGTAGCATAACCAAACATCATCCCCTGATCGCCTGCTCCCTGATTCATAGGATCCTCACGCTCAACACCACGGTTAATATCTACCGATTGCTCGTGAATTGCCGATAAAACGCCACATGAAGCACCGTCGAATTTATATTCACTTTTGGTGTACCCTATACGTTCAATCACCCGTCGTGCAATCTCTTGTGCATCAATATAAGTTTTTGTTTTTACTTCTCCGGCAAGCACCACTTGTCCGGTAGTAACCATTGTTTCCACTGCTACCTTTGAATTGGCATCGTAAGCCAAAAAACGGTCTAAAAGAGCATCTGAAATTTGATCTGCCACCTTATCGGGATGTCCCTCCGATACAGATTCTGATGTAAATAAATATCCCATATTATTAATTTTATATATAAAACAATAGGTTTTCCTTCTCCAATATTAGAAAAGAAAGAAATAAGCGGGACGAGAAAATAACAAGTGTACAACGTGCAAAAATGAGGTTATCCATTTAGCATTTTTTTGTGTGGTTGCAAGCAGTCAAATCTCTCCACTAATTTGGATGCAAAGGAACTAATTATTTTTTTAATTCGCAACAGCGGATAAGAAAAATTAAAGAGTACAATATCTTTTTCTCAAATAATTTATTTCTTATTCATATCAGCAATAATCAACTCTAAAACACCATCATAATCATCTACTCCTCGTTTTACATTATTACTTTTCAGGTAAATATCGTTAGCTTTAGTAGTAACCTTACGAACTTTAACATTCATTTTATTTCTCCAATATCTATTATTGGAATTAATATCATCAATCACCTTTTTATCTATTTTATTTATAAATTGCTGACCTTCTTCTGTATTTTGTGCTTTTGAAATAAAATACCGCAAAGCAAAAAAATTGGCACAATATCGATTCCAATTGTTATTACTGCGGCTGCAAACATACCATGCATAAAAGTTAGCCCCGGCTTCACTTGCTATACCAAAACGATGCGCCATTTCATGAGCTCTTGTCACAGGATATCCCCATTTAGTGAAATTTTTATTGATGTGTACTTCACCGAAAAGAGGTCCGTAAACACCTAATATTCCCCCTTGCGCAAATAATTCACTAAAAGTCATGTATTTCGTATTAGCAGCAGCATCCCAATAATGAATCTGTAATTGTTGCTGTAATTTTTTGTAAGTACTATCGATACTTTTATCGCACAGCTGTAAATCTGCTGAATAGGCAACCTGCCGGCGGTAATAATTGACATTTTCAATAGTTTTGGCAAATGCCTTTTTAAATGCAGACTCCTTATCTTCTGGTTTCACTTCTAAATTAAAACGCTCTGCATTGCTTTCTCGGTAATAATTAAATCCCCAAAAGAAATAGAATGCGGCAAAACCATAACACAACAACTGTACTAAACGGACAACTGCTTTTTTCAACGTTAACTTTCGTATCATTATCAATAAAAGACTTATCGGAATCCATAAAATTAAAACGATATAAAAAATATCGCTTACGGAAAAAGGCACTATCCCCGATAACACAGACAATGGCTGTACGATAAACCAATAAAGCTTTGTGGAATAATATTGTTCCACCCACTGCGGATGCGAACGAGCAATTATTAGCAGCAAAAATGTCAGTCCCGCCAATAAAATTGGAACTACAACGGATTTTTTTATACGAAACATTTTTAGGGAAATCAGTTTTGATTCAACATATTATTAGTGCTTCCAAAATGCAGGAGAGAAAAGTACTAAAATGGTGAACAACTCCAGTCGTCCCAATACCATTAAAAAGGAAAGGAACCATTTTGCCAAATCGGGCAATTTCGAGAAATTTTCCATGGGTCCCACTTCTCCAAATCCGGGCCCTATATTTCCTAATGTTGTTCCTACGGCACTAAAAGCGGCCAGAATATCATCGCTCCAAAGCGACATCAGCACCGAAGAAAGTATAAAAATAATGACATAGAAAATAAAAAACGCCATAATGTTAGTCATAGTGCGCTGCTCGACCACATGTTTGTTATAACGGGTAGGAATAACAGCATTTGGATGTACCAATCGCTTTAATTCATTAAAACTATTCTTAAACAATAATAGAATACGCACCACTTTTACACCTCCACCGGTTGAGCCTGCCGAACCACCTACAAAAAACAGTACAAACACCAGCATTCCTAAAAACGGACCCCATAACAAATAGTCAGCGGTAGCATATCCGGTAGTAGTAATAATAGACACTACAGTAAACAGACTATCACGAAAAGCTTGTTCTGTTGCTGTTCCCGAAAATATTAAACCTATACTAATAATTACAGTAAAAAGCAGCACAATAAAAGTATAAACTTTAAATTCCTCATCTTTAAAAGCCTTACCTATTTTTCCTGTTATTGCAGCATACGACAGCGTAAAGTTTGTACCAGCAATAAACATAAACAATATAATAACATACTGTATGTATGGAGAAGTAAAATATCCTATACTAGCCTGTTTAGTAGAATATCCTCCTGTTGCCATTGTGGTAAAGGAATGATTTACAGCATCAAAAAAAGTCATTCCACCCAAATAAAGCAGTATGGTTTCAATTAGTGTAAAAAGAATATACAACCCCCAAAGATGACGAGCTGTTTCTTTTATTCGCGGCGTTAATTTATCGGGAGTTGGTCCCGGCACTTCAGCAACAAACAATTCTCGTCCACCAATTCCAAACGTAGGAAGAATCGCCAGGAACATCACAATAATTCCCATTCCTCCCATCCATTGGGTCAGAGAACGCCAAAATAGTATCGCATGCGGCAGCTCTTCAATATTATTTAATATGGACGAACCTGTGGTAGTAAACCCCGACATTGTTTCAAAAAAAGCATTGGTAAAAGAAGGTATTGATCCGCTGAAAATATAGGGAAGACAACCAAATAATGAAAATACAACCCATACCAGCCCTACAATTATATAACCTTCTCGTTTACCTAAATCTGACAAATCTATTTTTCTGGAGACAAAAAAACTCGTAGCACCAACAGTAAACGTTACCAATGCTGCCCATAGAAAAGCATTTACATCAGTTTCATTATAAAATAATGCAAGTAGCAGAGCCAAAAACATAAAAACAGCTTCTCCTATAAGAAGCTTACCCAGAACATTGAATATAACTCGAAATTTTATCACTTCTTAACTATTTTAATTTGATGTCAAAGATAAAAATGAAAAAATGAAAAAAAAACGATTAAGTGTTTTTTATAAAATAATACTGTACTGGCTTTTCTTTTGCAAAACACAATGGAATTTGAGTAGTTTTGATTACTACAAAAGCTTTTTATTGATGAAAACAATTTTCTTTTAAAATCTTTTTATAAATTAGCAAATAAAAAAATTTGCACATCAATATCAAAATAATAATAACCGATTTAGATGGTACACTGTTACCTTCTAACGGAAAGATTAGTATTGAGGATTATCGCTTTTTAGAGCAATTACAACAGAAAAAAATCATTCGGGTAATTGCCACCGGTCGTAATTTATATTCTGCATTATCTTTTTTACCTTCCGATTTCCCCATCGACTATCTGATTTTTTCATCGGGTGCCGGCATTATGAAATGGGATAATAAACAGCTGATTTATACAAAGAAAATTGAACACGATAAAGTTGCCGAGCTGTCTGAAATATTAATTCAGCATCAAGTTGATTTTATGATTTTGGAACCTATTCCTAAGAATCATCAATTTTGGTATTATCGCACCGATAGTACAAATGCAGATTTTAACCGCCGGCTGAATCATTACAAACAGTTTGCAACCCCCATTGGAAACATAGCCGATACCAATCGGGATGCTTGTCAAGTTTTGGCAATTCTTCCCAACCAAATAGATTGGTTTGAAGAATTAAGCAGCAAGTTCTCAGGAATAAAAATTATTCGAGCCACATCACCGATTGACAAAGAATCGATTTGGATGGAATTTTTCCCTGAAAATGTATCAAAAGGGCACGCTTGCTACTGGTTGTGTAATCAATTAAACTTATCACCGGAAATGGCCGCAACCATAGGCAACGATTATAACGATATTGATATGCTAAACTGGAGTAAATACAGCTTTGTGGTAGCAGAAGCTCCTTTCGAGTTAAAACAAAAATATACGGTTATCAATCAAATAGCAGAAATAGCAATAAACATTAAGTGCAATTAATCGATTCATTTACATTACTGCCAATAGTAAATTAATATCTTTAGACAGGATTCCCAATTTCCCTCCCAGTTGTGTATTGGTTAAAATACCAGAGAAAAGATACACGCCATTACGCAGCCCTTCGTTATAGCGGATATACCTATCAACTCCGCCATTAACACCAATATCAAGCAATAATGGACAGCAGATATTACTCAGCGCCAAAGTTGCTGTACGGGAAACATTCGATGGCAAATTCGGCACACAATAATGGACAATATCGTGTATTCTGTAGGTGGGTTTTTGGGGTGATGTCATTTTTGAGGTTTCAAAACACCGACCTCTATCAATATTCAAATCAATAACAATAGAACCCGATTTCATGCCTTCAACCATCTCTTCACTAACCATAAACTCGGGATATTTTTTTTCCAAACGCAAAGCTCCGATGACCACATCAGCAGACTGCATCGCTTTATTTAATGCATTAGAATGAAAAGTAGATGTGAATATCCGCATCCCCAACCGTTCTTCTAAAGATCGGAGCTGCGAAATGGAATTATCAAACACCTTAACCACTGCTCCTAAACCAATAGCTGCACGAGCAGCATATTCCGCAGCAGTTCCCGTACCCAAGATAACTACTTCTGTTGGAGATATTCCCGTAATACCTCCAAGTAGTACACCCTTTCCTTTTCTTGCCTTACTTAAATATTCACTTGCAATCATAATTGCAGAAATACCTGTTATCTCACTCATCGAACGAATAATAGGAAGAAAACCATCCTCATCTTTTATTTGCTCCAGAGCGATAGCAGTAACCTTTTTTTGTTGCATTTTTCTAATATTTTCAGCACTCTGATTTTGAAGCTGCAGCGCTGAAAGAACCACCTGTCTGCCTTTTAGTAACTCAATTTCGGATATAGAAAGAGGTGTGAGCTGTAGTACTATATCGCATTGATAAATTTCGGCTTTATCCTCCACAATAAAACATCCCTTTTCACTATAATCATTATCAGAATAATTAGATGCCAATCCTGCACCGGATTCTAAAAAAATCTCATGTCCATTATTGACTAAAACCTCAACCGACTGAGGCGTAAGACACACACGATTCTCCTCCCGATAAGCCTCATTGGGAATACCAATACATAATTTTTTATTCTTATTACGAAAAGTAACCAACTCTTCTTGTGTCTGATAAAACTCTTGCGATAAAGGAACTCCTTTTGATGAATCGTTCATAACTTTTATGGTATTGTGCCAAACTAAGGCAATTGATAGAATTCAAAACTGAGACTACTAAAATAAATATTTTTTTCGAAAGATAAAACACTCATGATTAAAGTTTTTAGACACACTCAGAATGATTATTAGGACGCAAGACCTTTTCAATTAGTAATCAACAATAATTATTTGCAAACGTTGTGTCTTCTTTGCGAACTTTGCGTTTTAATTTAATGAGCTAATTTGTTAATGTGCAAAATGAAACCGAAAATGAAAATCCCAAGGGCTAATGACTAAAAATAAATATCTGAGATATCGAATATATTCAAATAGAAATATCCCGAAGCAAGCGATGTTCATCAACAAAATATTTAATTCTGAATTTGATTCATACTATATATCAATATTTATTACTATATTTGCAATTGCAATTACTACTGAAAGATTGTCTATTAACCAACCATTTTTTGCTACAAAACGTAGCACATATTATTTACAGATAGAACAGATAATTAAATAAAAACAAAAATTATGAGTGCACATAACGGAGCAAAAATGGGTGATATCGCCGAAACTATTCTTTTACCCGGCGATCCACTAAGAGCAAAATATATTGCTGATAACTTTTTAGAAGATGTTGTTTGCTACAACACAGTAAGAAATATGTTCGGTTATACCGGAACTTACAAAGGGAAGCGCATTTCGGTACAAGGAACCGGAATGGGAGTTCCTTCAATAGGTATTTATGTTAACGAATTAATTAATCAATACGGTGTAAAGAATTTAATTAGAATTGGAACCTGCGGCTCTTTTAACAAAGATGTAAAGGTATTTGATGTTATTTTAGCAATGACTTCGTGTACCGATTCAGCCATTAACCGCAATATGTTTAAAGGTATGGACTATGCTCCATGTGCCGATTTCGGGCTATTAACCGATGCTTACAAATCAGCAGAAGAATTAGGAGCGAATATAAAAGTTGGCAGCACACTAACCTCTGATGTTTTTTATCACGATTTGGAAAATAATCCCGAACCATTTAAAATTTGGGCTGATTACGGCGTATTAGCAGTGGAAATGGAAGCAACAGTTTTATATACGCTTGCAGCACGCTATAATGCCAAAGCATTGGCTATTTTAACTGTGAGCGACCATATTTTAACCGGCGAAGAAACAACCGCAGAAGAAAGACAAACAGCTCTAAACGAAATGATTACCATTGGATTAGAAACAGCTATTAAGCAGTAAACAAAAATAAATAGAAAAAAGCGAGTTGGAATAATTCAATTCGCTTTTTTTATTTTCTCGAAAAAAGAATTGCTGTTACAGCACCTCCCAACAGCAACATTGCTCCAATTAAAGAGCTTAACGATAAACTCTGGGTATTTATCCAGGTAACGTTAAAATAGGCAAATATGGCAATAGCTGTAATGGTTACAATAGGATTTAAAACAATTACAATACTCACTTTATATGCTTGTGTGTATTTAAAAGCCAAAGCCAGGCAGCCATAGGCAATAAGCGTATTCAATCCCAGAAAAAGTACAACAAACCAATAACTTACCGGAAGATTGGCAAAGCCTGAAAAATCCGCCAAAGGCGTAAAAAGAATTGCAGGAACTCCGTATAGTACCATATTTAATGCTTGTGCATGATACTTTGTAAGCAATTTTTTCTGCAATGCAGCATAAATTACCCAAGCGACGGCGGCAGTTTCAATCCAAATAAAACCGGTGTTAAAAGCATCAATATCATTTAAAAATGCTTGCAGCTGATTTCTATAAAACAAATACAGACCGATACCTGCCAGTAAAAAACCGCCTATCTGTTTATAGTTTACCCGCTCTTTAAAAATAAATATTCCCACCAACGATAATATAATTGGAGCAGTTTGAATAATTACTTGTGCATTTGAAGGGGTAGTGTAATGCAGCCCCTGCATATATCCAAAATAATTCACCCCTAAAGCCATAGCAGCAATTATTAATAGCAGTGGAGGACGTTTTAATATAGCCATTTGCTGTCTGTCGGTAAATAAAAAAAAGAAAAACAGCACCACAAACGCAAAAGCAAACCGAAACCACACGATAGTCTGCGAGTCAAGATAATTTAACGCTATCTTTAAAAAAATGGGTAAAAATCCCCACAGCAATGCTGTTACAGCAGCAAACAAAATACCCTTATATGCATTATTATTGAAAGACATAAGCAGCAGAATTATTTTAATGTTTTTTTCTTAATCATCTTACCTTTAGCATCATTTACATTGTGAACAACTATAAAGGCGTTGCTATCAATTTTTTCGACTTCAGTCTGCAGATGCGATAACTCAAATCTGTTTATCAATGTATAAACAATATTGGCGGGTTTTAATGCTTCGTCTCTTTTAGCAAGACCTTTCTTCCCTTGATATATGGTACAGCCTGCTCCAAGCTTTTCAATTACTGCAATACGGATATCCTGCCATTTTTCTGATATTATGGTAACAGCTACATACTGTTCCAGTCCTGTAACGATAAAATCAACTGTTTTTGATGCCGATAAATAGGTTAAAATAGCATAAAGCGATATCTCTATGGAAAAAACATAAGCAGCAACACTAAATATGATAATATTGAAAATAAGAATTACTCCGCCTATGGATATGGGAAGTTTACGATTGATATATATGGCAAGAATTTCGGTGCCGTCAAGTACTGCACCGCCGCGAATCGATAAGCCTATTCCCGTACCAAGAAAAAAACCGCCAAACACGGCAATTAATAATTTATCTTGTGTAATAATAGGAAAAGGAAAAGAGTAAACTGTAACAGCAAGTAAAATAATTGCCCCTATACTTTTTAATGCAAAACGCCTGCTGATGGTGGAAAAAGCCATTAATAAAAAGGGAATATTCAGAATCACAATCCAAATGGAAAGAGGAAAATGAAAAAATTCCGCCACAATCAGCGATATTCCGGTTACACCGCCGTCTAAAAACATATTGGGCAACAGAAAACCCTTTAAGCCAAAACCTGCAGCAATTACTCCCAGTACTATTAACATATAATCACGAATAAGATGCAGTATTTCAACACGCTGCGCATGTATTATCTGCTCAAATTCCTGTTTTGACAACTTTTTAGTCTTTAACTGCTGCAGTTTCGTTTCATTAATAATATATTGAAATATCGATTTCATAAGGCTATTTTTTATTTACTGCAAATTTATATAAAATAGAGCCCCGATATTCAATTTTAAAAAAATCTTCTGAAAAATATTAGAACTTTTAACACTTTACGAAACACTCCTACTCTTTAGAATTGGCCTGATGTTGTTTCACATATTCTCGAGGTGTAACCTTCATAACATCTTTAAAACATTTCGAAAAATAAGAAGTTGTATTAAATCCTGTGGCATAGCAAACATCGGTAATATTTACATCCTGGGTGCAAAAAATTTCAGCTGCTTTTTTAATACGCTGTACCCGAATAAATGCCGATGCAGATAATCCGGTAATTGCCTTTAATTTTCGATGCAACTGTGTTCTGCTCATCAACATTTCTTTACTGAACAGTTCGGTATCGAAATCAGGGTTGGATATATTTTCATCCATCACTTTCTGTAATCTTTGCGAAAACTCTTCATCTTTCGACTGCAGCACCACATTTAACGGCGTAGCAGCTATCCGGCTTTGAATTTTCTCACGCATGGCTCTTTGTGTCGCTGTTAAATTAGATACTTTTGCCAATAACGTTTTAACATTAAAAGGTTTAGCAATGTAATCATCAGCCCCAGCCTCTAAGCCTTTCAGGGTACTCTCATCTCCCACTTTTGCAGTTAAAAGCAGCAATGGAATATGATTGGTTTTCATCTCAGACTTCAGCTGCTTGCACAATTCTATCCCATCTAAACGGGGCATCATCACATCTGAAATAATTAAATCTGGAATTTGCTGCAAAGCCATATCTACTCCCTCCACACCATCTTTAGCCATTAAAACTTTGTATTTCTTGCAGAAACATGAATAAATATACTCCCGCATATCCGAATTATCCTCCACAACAAGCAATACCGGAGTATCTTCGTTTTCATCTTTATTTTCAACAATGTTAGATGGTCGTTTTTGTGTTTTCTGCACCTCTCCTTCATTAAAGTCAATGGGAATTAAAGCAATCTGTTCTTTTGTAAAATGCTCGTAATTGGTTGGAATAACCAAAGAAAAATAGATAAAATTACTACTGTCGCGTTTTACTTTTATTTCAGCTTTATAAAGCAGACACAGCTCCTTTACCAGAGCTAGTCCTACACCGGAGCCTTCAACATCACCTCCCTCATCAGATCTATAAAAACGATTAAAAATAAAATTCAATTCCCGGTTGGTTAAATCGCAATCGCTGTTACTTATGGTAATTTCATAGCTTTTTTCATTCATTTTTGTATCAATAGCAACTGTTCCGTTTTCATGAACATATTTAAATGCATTCGATAAAAGGTTAGTTATAATTATTTCAATAATATTCACATCAAACCAGGTATTTTCACTCGGATTAATATTTTTCATATAATTGATATTCTTCTGCTCAGCGATATAATTAAACGAGTTCGCAATACCTTTCAGATGCATACTTAAATCACTCTCTTGCGCAAAAATAGAAAAATGACCTGCATCAATCTTCGATAAATTCAATAATTGATCCACCAACATCAACAGTCGGTTAGAGTTACGCAATACCATATCCAACTCGTTTTTCACTTGAGGATTATTGGTGTTTTCAATAATATTTGCAACAGGTCCTTTTATTAAAGTTAAAGGTGTGCGGAACTCGTGCGAAACATTGCTGAAAAATTGCGATTTCATGGTGTTAATTGTTTGTAGCTCTTTCGTAACTTTTTGTCTGTTTCTATAACGATAATACAGCAACGACAATAGTCCTACCAACAGCAAAGCTATCATAATAAACAGCACACGCTCTGTTTTACGAATACTTTCCACCAGTTTTTTTTGAGCATTCAGCAATTCAATTTTATGATTTTTCTGTGTTAACTGGTATTTGAATTCTAAATCGTTCATTGCCTGTACCGTTTCAGCATTGTAGAGCGTATCGGTATACTGCTTATTCTCTAAAAGAGCATTACATGCATCTTTGTAGCGTTTCGAGTTATAATATATTTTATAAAGTATCGCATTTCCCTGAATTAGATTATCAACAGAATGAATCTCTTTAGATATGTTGATTCCTTCAATTAAACTTTTTTCAGCTTCTGCTAATTTATTATTTACAAAACAAGCTTTACCATAAAAAATTAATATTGTACTTAAGTAACGTTTATCATTCTCTTTTCGTTGCAATTCTAATGCCTTCTTAAAATATTCTAACGCTTTCTTATTCTGTTTTTGAGATAAATAGACCTGTCCCAAACATTGCAGACAAATTCCTTCTCCCACATAATTTTTTCGAGCTTGTGCCAATTTCAGCGACTTATTCAAATAATATTTTGCCGAATCGGGTTGATTCAGGTGAATATAAGTTTCTCCAATATTACCATAACTTATCTCTTGATGATATTTATGATCATTTTTCAGACCGTATTGTAGCGAACCTTTAAAATATTGTAAAGCTTTGAGATATTCTTTTTGCACCAAATAGATGTTTCCAATTCCATTTTCGGCAATGGCTTTTCCATACTCATAATCTATTTTTTCAGAATATCTGATTGATTCCACAAAATTGCTTATCGCCTCTTGGTTTCTATCGGTTTTTCTGCAAACCAGCCCCATTTCGTTATATAATTTCACCAGCGATTTTACATCATTCGTACTTTCTATATGAGGACGGGCTTTTTTGTAGTAAAACATTGCAGAATCATACGTATGCTGGTATCTGAAATCAATACCCAAACGATAATAAATTTTAGACAAAGCCCAGGACTGTGGGTCTTTCTCTGCATATTTTCGTACCAAATGCAAATAATTTCGATATTTTTTCCCCAGCTTCCTGCGGCTATGTCTTACTTGAACGATTAACTTTTTCAAATCCACATCTTTTGGTGAACTTTGCGATAGATTTTCGATAACCGTTTTTAACGAATCAATATTAACCGATGGTTTTTTACGAGATTGTGCGTTTACTGCAGATAGTCCTAAAATAAAAAAAAGAACAATTGCAAGAATAATTCTGTTCATATGTTGTGGTTTTTTATTGGATTAAAGACCATATTTGTTATTAAATATGAACTGCAAATATATTCATATTTCAGGTATTTCGTTAAAAATCAATTCAATTTATTTTAAGATAAATATTCGATGTCTTATTCTTTTACACACTAACATTACCCTGAAAAAACAGAAGCCGCTAAGTTCAATTACGAGCTGCGCAGATAGAAGTTGGCACATTACTACATTTTTCGCTACCTTTATCAGCTGAAACATAAACAAAAAAAAATGAAGTTTGAAGAAATCGCAAAAAAACTACAACAATACAAAGCCGAAGGAAAGCGTATGTTTACCACATCGTCGTTTCAAACACACAGCCTTGTTTTGCTGCATATTATCAGCCGGATAGATAATACCATACCTGTATATTTTATCAACACCGGATTTTTATTTCCCGAGACTGTTCAATTTAAGGATACCGTTGCCAAACAATTCGGGTTAAATATAATTTCAACCAAAGGTATTGTTCCTAAATTACAGCAAAAAGACAACGATGGGAAGTTTTTATTTACTTCTGATCCCGATTACTGCTGTCATTTAAACAAAGTACAGCCCTTAGATGCTGTTCTTGCCGATTACGATATTTGGATAAATGGCGTACGTGCCGACCAGTCGGCTGTTCGAAAAGCCATGAAAATAGAACAACCTGCACCACACGGAGTAACTCGTTTCCACCCGATGTTAGATTGGAGTAAACCCGAAATTTACCGCTACATAAAAGAGTATAATCTTCCTCGTCATCCTTTAGAAGCCCAAGGTTACGACAGCATTGGCTGTGAACCCTGTACCCGGAAAATGATACTTGGAGACGACAGAAGTGCCCGTTGGTTTGGGCTAAAAAAAACAGAGTGTGGATTAAATACCGATTTGGTAAGCAAGTAGTCGAAAAAACTTTTTTAATTAATAATTAGCAATTTTTTATGCGAATTTTGCGGTTAAACCAAGCCTAAGGCTAACAGCTAAAAGCCAAAGGCTACAAAACATAAAAAGATGAGAAAAAACGTAGAAATATATATCGAAGAAATAGAAGAAACAAGATCATATGCCGTAGGAACAACTTTAAGCGAGGTTTTAAAAGACATTTCACTTAATTCCAAACAAACCATACTGGGAGCTATGGTAAACAATAAATTAAAAGAACTAACCTATGAAATATACAAGCCCAAAACAGTTCGTTTTATAGACATTACAGATCCAAACGGAAGGCGAATGTATATGCGTTCGTTGTATTTTGTTCTTTATAAAGCTGTAGTAGATTTGTTTCCCAATGTTGGCTTAAGACAGGAACACGCTATTTCTAATGGTGTATTTTATAGAATTACCGATAAAAATTTTGTGCTTACCTCTGAGGATGTTGAGAGAATAAAACAAAGAATGCACCATATTATTTATGCAGATATTCCTTTTATCCGAAAAGAAATAAAAACCGATGATGCCATTGAACTATTCGAGAAAAACGGACTAAAAGAGAAGACAAGTCTTTTCCGTACCCGTGGCTATCTTTACACATCTGTTTACTATTTAGATAATACGGTAGATTATTATTATGGCTATCTGGTACCATTAACAGGCGTTTTGAATATTTTCGATTTACAAGCCTACAACAAAGGAATGCTGCTGTTGGGGCCTAATCGGAGGAATCATAAAATTCCAAACGAACTAATCGATCAAGCGAAAATGCAAAAAGTTTTCAGCGAATTTAAACGCATCGGAAAACTGCTAAAAATATCAAATATAGGAGATCTAAACAGTCAGGTACTTAATGGAGAAATATCTGAATTAATTAAAATTTCAGAAGCTCTTCATGAGAAAAAAATTGCACAAATAGCTGATAAAATCAGAAAACATCGACGGAGAATAAAAATGATTTTGATATCGGGTCCTTCTTCATCGGGAAAAACTACATTTGGAAAACGCCTGGCAATACAACTGAAAGTTGCAGGATTAAGTCCGGTTAACCTGTCGTTAGATAACTATTTTGTGAATAGAGAAAAAACACCCATTGATGAACACGGCGAATACGATTTTGAGTCATTGCATGCTTTGGATATTCAAAAATTCAACAGCGACTTAGTGGAGTTAATGAACGGTAACGAAATAGAACTGCCTAAATTTTCATTTGAAACAGGACAGCGTTTTTATGATAGCGAGATGATGAAAATAGCAGAAAATCAGATATTAGTGGTGGAAGGTATTCATGCATTAAATCCGAAATTGACGCCTCTAATTGATAGAGAAGCCAAATATCAAATATATATTTCAGCACTAACAGCTATTTCAATTGACGGACATAACAGAATTCAATCCACAGATAACCGACTGATTCGACGTTTGGTTCGCGATTACAAATACCGCAGTTACAAAGCTTCCGATACTTTAAAACGCTGGCAGAGTGTGCGGCGCGGCGAAATGCAGAATATTTTTCCTTATCAAGAAGAAGCTGATGCAATGTTTAACTCGGCTTTATACTACGAATTGGGAGTTTTAAAACGATATGCCGAACCAATGCTGCAGGAAGTACAACCCAACCGTCCGGAATATGCGGAAGCAACACGTCTGTTAAAGTTCTTAAGCTACTTCCTTCCTATTGATGACAGAGAAATCCCTCCTACATCTCTGATGCGGGAATTTCTTGGCGGCAGTGCTTTTGAATATTAAGATAAAAAAAATCCCTTACAGTTTAAAAGTTTGTATGGGATTTTTTTTCTTATTTTTTTAGAAAGGTGTTTCCTCAACTGCTTTTTCTAAGTCTTGAGCCATTTGAACAAATTCATCGGCACTCATCTCTTTTAAATGTATCATTCCGTGTGTAGCTCTTATTAAAGGATGATTATTTTCATAGAAATAGTTCTTTCCCAAAAGAAGCTGTATCTGTTTTAACTGTTGCACCCAAATGCGTTGTGTTAATTCACTAAACTTACCATCGTACTCGTAACTAGGAAACGAAGCATTCAATTGACTCATGTAACATTCTGTGAAGGAATTATTTAAAACATCTAACGAATTGAGCGAAACAGGAACAAAGATATCAGCATCGGCGGGG